>JGI24714J26587_10000240_pt1 | contig 37774 bp, 33 predicted proteins | sample BioPla4DNA2_FD_26587 | JGI IMG/M metagenome (IMG submission 26587)
GATCAGGTATGCCCATGAACGGTACTACTCCCAGATCAGGCATGCCTATGAATGATACCGCCCCTAGATCAGGTATGCCTATGAANGNTACCNCACCTAGAACAGGTATGCCTATGAATGGTACTACTCCTAGAACAGGCATGCCTATGAACGGCACTTCCTCCGGAAATATACCCTTATATCCTGTTAATGGCCAATATATGCCTCCATGCACCCCTTATAATACACCTATGGGAGTTCCTTTATACCCCCTTTATGGTTATGATAACTGTGAGGATTTAGACCGGGATATGAAATATATGAAACAGATATATCCTAATACGGCAAAGCGGATACAAAGAGAGATAGATAATGAATGCGATAAACTAGAATATGACGGAAGTATTATGTTTGACGAATGTCCTGATAAAGTATCCTTAGAAAGAATTATAGACCGTGTATATGAAAGAGTTAAAGATATGGATGAAGTATCAGAGATTGGAATTAACAGCTTTTCTTCTGATCCCAGAAGAAGACAGCAGAATCTTTTAAGAGATTTAGTAACTATCGTATTGCTCAATGAGATGTTTCATAGAAGACGCCGCCGTCGTAGCAGAAGACGCTGGTTTTAGGATTATAAATCATAAATTATCATATAACAATTTCCCATTGACTATAAAAGGTTCGAGTTAGGATATATTAAACCTAATTCGAACCTTTTAATATTTTACTTTACCATCCCTGATTAATAATAGGTGTTGCAAAATAAATTCTTGTTTTATCTAACTGTTCATCATATGTCATGGCTATCTGTATATTAATTTTACAACCTGCTGCCTCCACATATTCATCTATCAAACCGGTATAAGCATATATTGTATAGCTATCACTTTGTTGATAATCAAAGGCAATTTCACCTTGCAGCTCCTTTACTAAGAGCCTAGCCATATCCTTTTTATCTTCTATGGGCATGATTCCCGGTACAGAACCCTCATACTGAAGAGTTACCTGCTTTTGCTTTATACCCAGCTCTTTTAATGTTTCTTCAAGAAGCTTGCGATATTTTTCTATACTTCTTATAGATTCCTTTATGTTTAATCTTACCACAATATAATGCTTCATCTTAATGGCAGATTCATTTTCCTGCTCAAGGCTTACTATTTTTAGTGAGGTAGTTGCCAATCTTGCATCCTTTTGATAAAGATATTCTATTCTGCCATTATCTTTATTTATGGTAATATCTTTATCTATCTTAAGACCAATAGAATCTGCAATGTAACCTATAATATTCTTTTTATCCTCTTCACTAAGAAAGTCATTATTATGCTCTGCAATAATCTCTAAACTACATTCTAAATCCTCAGTATTTGTCTTAACAAATGCTTCGGCTATTTGAAAGTTATTAAAAAATACTCTGTTCATTATAATCTGCGTAGCAAATGCAAGCCAAAGAACTGTAGCTGTATATAAAGTAACCTTAGTTCTTCTTAAAGAAAAAATTCCTTGTAAACTTTCTAAAAAGCGACTTGTTTTATCCAGAATATCCACCTCCATTGTAAGTTGATTTTGCTTACCTGTTAGTATTCCCACAAATGAGGTTGAATATTCTAATTATTTTTATTGGTCTTCTAACATCTCTATTCTTCTAATATGTCTATCTTGATTAGAAAAGTCCGTATTTAAAAATGTATCCACTATTTTAATGGCTAGTCCATGTCCAATAACTCTTGCTCCCATTACCAGTACATTGGCATCATTATGTAATCTTGTTGCTTCTGCGCTAAAACAATCATGGCATAATGCCGCTCGGATTCCCTTCATCTTATTGGCAGCAATAGAAATACCAATCCCTGTTCCACAAATTAAAATTCCCTTATCACATTCTTTGTTTTGAATCGCCCGTCCCACGGCCTTTGCATATACAGGATAATCACTGGAACTAAGTTTACCGCAACCAAAATCTTTATATTCAATACCTTTTTCCTCAAGGTATTTTATAATTTCCATTTTTAATTCATATCCGGTATGATCATTACCTAGTGCAATCATTATAAACTCTCCTTTTCATTTTCCTCATTTAGTTTATAGACAGTCTTTTTTACCAGCCTTGCCAGCTCAAAATAGCAATCTTCATATTCCACAAGGGAACCACCATAAGGATCTATAACATCTCCATCCTCTCCGGCATATTCCTTAATAGTATATACATCCTTAGCATGAGGATACCCTTGCAAAATCTTTCTTTTGTGGGCTTCTGTCATTGTTAAGACCAAGGTGTTCTCATCAATATCTGTATCCTTTAACCTCTTGGAAATATGATTGACAAGCTCTAAATCATGCTTTTTTAGAACAATCTCTGCCTTAGGATTGATTGGCTCTCCAAATAAAACCACAATCCCCCTTGAAGATACTTTAATATCACTTTCCTGATCAAGGTTTTTAAATATGGCCTCAGCCATAGGACTTCTACATGTATTTCCCGTACAGACAAATATTAATTTATTATATTTTGCCATTCCCTACCTCCAAATTGCCATACTATAACTTTTCAACTCTATAGCCTGCCGCCTTCAATAATCTATTCATAATGGCCTGTCCTAGATTACCACCGGCAAAACTTTCAGAAAATATATAATCCGCATGGATTTCATCAAAATCCCTTAATACAGCATATAATCCGGCAGCTATGGAATCTTCCTCATTTCTTGAACCGATTGATTTTATTATTCCATATTTATATAGGCTCTTGGTTTCATCGGTAGCTATTATACCTACAGTTTTTCCTTCCTCTAGATACAATCTAGCCTTATTATTAATTGCAGTAGCTACATCTTGTATATTACCTTCATAAATAACAAGACAGCCTTCCGGTGCATAATGGCGGTATTTCATTCCAGGAGCCTTTGGGGCTATATTTTCATCCATAGTTTCCTTTGTTATAGCTTTATCATATTCCACAGATCCGATTACACTTTCAACCATAGATTTTGTAATGGAGCCGGGTCTGAGAATCATAGGTATATCACCTGACAAATCCACTATAGTAGATTCAAGGCCAAGGGTAGATTTACCCCCATCTATAATCATATCAATTTTACCATCTAGATCATCTATTACATGCTGTGCCCTTGTAGGGCTTGGTCTGCCGGATATATTTGCACTGGGAGCCGCAATAAATCCCCCTGAATATGCTATTACATCCCTTGCTATTTTGTTGGCCGGAAGCCTGATAGCCACAGTATCTAAACCTCCGGTGGTATTATAAGGGACTATTTCTTTTTTATTTAAAATTATGGTCAAGGGGCCAGGCCAGAAAGTCTCAGCTAACTTATAAGCCTCTCTAGGGATATCCCTTGCAATTAATTCCATATGTTTAGGATTTGCTATATGGACAATCAGGGGATTATCCGATGGCCTTCCCTTTGCTTCATAGATTTTTTTAGCAGCTTCAGGATTTAATGCATCGGCACCCAGCCCATATACTGTTTCAGTAGGAAATGCAACTAATCCTCCTCTTTGTAATATCTTGGCAGCCTTTTTAAGGTCATCCTCCCCAAGGGTGCCATTATCTGCTTTTTTAATAATTGTCATCATCCTATATTGTATACTCCTTATCCCAAAGAAGTCTTTGGGTTATCATTTAAAATCATTATATCTAAGGTGGATTATATCACTTTTCATCATATTTATCCATAGTTATCTTTGTATTACTTGCTTTAGATATATTAAATCTTCATAAAAAATTAGTTCTTATTTATATTCAAATATTTTAAAATGCCAAGGTGAATAGCCCAGGCCATTTTTTCCTGATAATCCTCGTCAACCAAAAGCTTAGCTTCTGTCCAATTGGACAGGTAACCACATTCAACTATAACCAAGGGACATAAGGTATGTTTAAGCATATAGTAATTGGTATTTGATTTTGCCTTTCTATGGTTTCCGTCATTTATTGTTTCTTTTATTTGCTCCTGCAATATGCCTGCAAGAACTCTTCCCTCTTCTGACTGGATATGATAAAAAACCTGTGCTCCCTTGACATTTTCTTGGCTAAAACTGTTTTGATGTATGCTTATAGCAAATGCAGCATCACTGTTATTAATAATTTCAACTCTTTTATTTAAATCTACCCGTTTTTTATTAGAATCCGTTTCTGAATATAAGCCTATATCTTCTGTCCTAGTCATAATTACATTAATATCGTTTTGCTCTAATAGGTCCTTAAGCTTTAATGCAATAGCCAAATTAACATCTTTTTCTAAAGCACCATTGACTCCCACCTTACCGGGGTCCCTACCTCCATGACCGGGATCAATCACTATGGTCACTTTGGTCTTTTCCCCTTCTATTTTATTTTCCTCAAAAAGATTTCTCATAACCTTAACCGATTTATCTGAGGATATTACCCGTGCAGCAAAAATTAATAAGAGAAATAAGATACTGAAATATTTTCTTTTCATTAAACATTCTTCCTACTTATGTTTCCCTAAATCTTATGACAGAAGTATCTATCTTATTCTTTCCTTTAAGCTTTAATGGCTGCTTTATGGTTTAATACCAAAAGCAGCCATCTGATTTTTGTAAATTAAATTGTCTTAGTCTAAATAACGTCCTATAATATCCCAGACTTTCTTTTCTTCTAAACCAAGCTTCCATGCACCAACACCGGCAACATCAGCTTCATAAATAACCTTCATTTTTTCTTCTATGGATTTTTCATTTTCTAACCATATCTTATAGACTGCTCCATCTTGTTTAAATTCACCATAATGGCTGCCATAACCATCATTCCATTTAGGTTCTACTCCTTTGTCTTCTAGTAGCTTAGCCGCAGATGCCATTGCCAAACTTTCACTAGATACACCGTCAGTAGTCTCCTTCCATAATCTCGTATAAAAAGGTATGGCGATTATAACCTTTTCCTTGGGAACTTCCTCTAAAGTGTTATTTACAGCATCACTTACAAATCCTAAGGAAGCAACAGGTCCTGCCACATCAGACCCGGCATAGTGCTCATCGTAGGCCATGATAATGACATAATCTAAAATCTCTCCCTGTTCTTTTAAATTATAATGTTTATTATAAGGGGCAGGAACATAATTATCCACCGACAATACGATACCATTATTTCTGCACTTAACAGACAACTCTCTTAAAAATTGGATATAATGCTCACCGGCTTCGGAAGGTATCTTTTCAAAATCTATATTAATTCCATTTACTTTATAATTTATTGCCGCTTCAATTAGGGCGTTGGATAATTTTTCCCGACGAGAAGTGTGAGACAGCAACTCATTCATATCAACTTCTTTATTAACATCAGCAATTAACGGCCACACTTGTAGTCCCAGGGATTTAGCTTTTTCTACATATTCACTGCTTGCCAAGGATGAAATTTCTCCTGTTTCGTCAATAATATCGAACCAAGTTGGAGATACCACATTTACTCCCTTAGTCTGACTGATTAATTCTTCAAGTTTCATACCGGCTTCATAGTTAAAAAATTGATGGAAGACCAAATTAATTTTATCATTCCTTAATTGGCTTGTATATTCCGGAGGCTCATAGGTACTTTCTATGGTTTTATAGTAGGAATCTTGTACATGTCTTTCCCTTACATAGCCTATAATACCTTCTTTGGTCATTACCTTGGCAAAACCTTTCCTGGGAGCATCTTCTTTAACCACATACATAAGCTCTTCCCCTACAGGAAGTTGGAGTAAGAGGGGGCTCTTTATATCCGGTTCGGATCTTAATTGGGTGTTTTTTGTAACCTTTGTGTAGAGATACTCTCCCCATAAATAATCTATTACAACTCGATTCGGCTCCTCATAACTGCGGTACTGTATATCCGAGTATTGATCTACAAAATCTAAGGCAATATATATATCATCATTGTATAACTTAAGTATTGGATAATCGGAAGTTGCTTCTGTTTTAATCATACTTTTTGTTACGAAATACTTGTTTCCCACTCCATCAACTTGAATAATTTCAGTGGGAGTAGTATAGGTCAATATATTTTCATTGTCATCCCAATAAAATCTATGATTAAAACAATTAACTACAGTTTCAAGATCAATATATACCATTCCATCTGCTATAATACCCGGTTTGTCGTGAATTTCATCTTGAAGGATAATTATCGCTTCTGTATCTTCAACCTTATAATAGTCTGTCAATAACATAACTTCATTACTGGGGGTCATGTTTTTAATCACAAACACACCGATTCCGGCGCCTATTAATAAAATAGCGATAATCATACCAACTATTGAAATTTTATTTTTTTTATCCATATCATCCTCCAATTATTTACTATTTGCATAAATTTGCATTTTCATCTCCCATTATAGCACTTTATTAGACACTCGTCATTAATAATTTTCGACTTAAAGCCTAATATATCGAACCAAAAATTAACGCCTTAAGAAATTTTCTCTTAAGGCGTTTACCAAACATCATTCTTTCTTTACTAATTACATAAAGCAGTAACTTAGACTAAATAATAAAGTATAGAGGGTTTTTAGATCCGGTCATACTTTTGTAATTAGCCAAGAACCTATACAAATACAGCTTTAGACTATTTACAACTGATTACCGATATAAGGTGCTATTTTTAATCTAATCGGATAAGAAGGTTAAATGTGATATGTTATACTTATCCTTTTTGCAGGTTACATATTGTACTATCAGTCAAATAGTTTATGAAACAAGGTAAAGCTCTCTTTTGATAAGTTTGTAAAATCTGATTCGAAGGGGATTTTAAAAAAGAATCTATCTGTTTCATCTTTCATACCCATAAGAACTCTTCGGTCTGCAAAGGGAATCATGTATATCCAGCTTTTACTACCTTTAATATTGTCTAAGGATTTTAGAAATGCTAGCATTTTGCTTAGATTCCAAACCCCATTATCTCCTATTATAACTTTTTTGTCGCATCGAATAAACTCCTCTTTAGAGGAAATAAAGTCTGTTCCAAAATCAAGGATATAACATTCATAGTCTTCAGAAAGAATATCTACAAGCTGCTTTTTTGTTACTTGTTTAAAGTAAGTAATATTATCAAGGCTAAAGGATTTTTCATCTTCCCGGCTCCATTCATAAGCTTCTTGAAGTCGTTGAAAATCCATATGGTTATTACATTCTAAGTAGGCTGTTTTAAATCCTTTTTCTGTAGCATAATAATAGGCTAAGAGCATGCCTGTGTATGTTACACCAACGCCTCGATTTACCCCTAATAAACCGATTGTTCTTATTGCTTCATAACTTTTATTAATCTGAAGTTTATTTAAAAGAATAGGCTTCTTTAGCCTATTCTTTTTAAGTATAGGCTTTTTATGTATATACTTTTTAACCATAGGCTTTGATTGTAGTAGGGGCCTTTTTATCAGGATATCACTCCTTCGAAACATAAATCAGCCAACTCTTTAAAAAAATCATGGCTAACTTTATCCTTAAATTTTGCAAATGGATTTGGTTCATAGGGTATACGAAGACAATTCCTAAATATCATGCTTTTTTGGGCTTGCCCAAACTGTCTTGTGTCAACATAATTAAATAGAAAAATAATATCTTTATATTCAGTTATAAGTTTTAATGCTTCCTCAGAAAATCCCAGTTCCCAATCCTTAGCCCCAAGTAGAAGAATTTTTACTTGAGATTTTAGATATTCCTCCTTGTTATCACTATCTAGGCTACCATAATCCTTGACAATTATATTATATTTTGATAAATCCATCACCTGTGCATAATCCATATTAACCATTGGGATGCTATTAATCTTAACTACACCTTTATTTTTCTTAAGGTTAAAATATCTTTTTTGAATCTTCCATAGACATCTGCTCTTATTATATTCAATATAAAGACATGATATATTCTTTTGAATTAAATAAGTGCAAAGACTAAATGATAAGTGGGTAGTTCCGATTCTAGGTTGTGATCCTGCAATCCCAATTTCTATGGATGATCCTTTCATTACTTTATAGTTTTTGTTATTCATAATTGCTGACAAATGTTTTTTTAATTGGGATACACAGGTATACCTTTGTGATGAATTATATCTAAGGCACCGGCTGATAATATGCTTAAGCTTTTTTGAGCAATTAGAAATATAATCAATATGTTTTATATCTTCCCGGCTCTTATAGGATAGTTTCCCTGTCACCATAAAATATAAGAGCATTCCTATTCCGTATATATCAGATTTTTCGTCCACCGGATGATTATTATATAGTTCAGGGGCTGCATATCCTATGGTACCGTAAAACTTGGTCTTGCTCTTAATCTCATCACGATAAATGGCACTACCAAAATCTATCAGCATAAGGGTTTTACCTGTTACCATAATATTCTCCGGCTTTAGGTCCAGATATAAAACAGGCCTTTTTACAGAATGGAGATAATGGATTAAATCACAAAGCTGCAGAGCGAAGCATATTATCATATCTTCACTGAGCGTATTCCTTTCCATGACATAATCTTTTAAAGTTACTCCTTCAAGATATTGCTCAATAATATAGGAACCTTCTTCATCTTCTTCAATATCATAAATTATAGGAATACATGAATGTTTTAGATCTTTTAATATTTGTGCTTCCTTAAGCTGTAACTTATATAAGGGATGATGTTTGGAGATGTACTTGATTGCTCGAAATGAATTTAATTTGATATGTTCTGCCAGATAAACCTTGGCGGTGCCTCCCTGGCCAAGAAGTTTAAGGATGCGGTATTTGCCAAACCATATTTCTTCTTGCATATTGTCCTTTCCAGCCAGCAATTTATGAATATGGATCATCTACATTAATTATAGTAATAATCTGGAAAAAGTGCAAGTTTTTTTTCCTATTTAATTTTACAAACTTTTATTACTTTTATGTACAATATCACAGTGATCTATTTTAATTTTATAATCAATTATAAAGCTTTATTAATAGAAAATTCACAACTTGCCGTATTGACTTTACTTACTTTTTAACTTATACTCTTTTTACACCAATGGTTCATTTTAGTCGTAACTAAAAGATCAGTCCTGTTAAAACAGAAAGGGGTGTACTCTATGAAGATAGAAAAGATTAGTGATAACCAGATTAGATGTACCTTGAATAAAAGTGATTTGATAGACAGAGAATTAAAGTTAAGCGAACTGGCCTATGGAACAGAAAAAGCTAAAGCCTTATTTCGGGATATGATTCAACAGGCCTTTTATGAGTTCGGTTTTGAAGTAGATGATATTCCTCTAATGATTGAAGCCATTCCTGTTTCAACAGAATGTTTAATATTGGTTATAACGAAGGTAGAGGATCCGGATGAATTGGATACCAGGTTTTCCAAATTCTCCTCCTTTAATACCCACGATTTTACCGATAAATCCGACGAAGATGATGTCTATGCCGATGAGATAATCAACACTTTTGAACACTTAAATGATTTCTCAGAGGATGCCGATGATAAACCTAAGGGCTTTATAGATATTCCTGACTCTTTAGATGATGATAAATCTAAGGTGAATATTCCCACTAATTTGACCAAGATTTATTCTTTCCGTTCTCTTAAGGAGCTTACTAAACTAGCAAATGTTTTAGCGGGAATTTATAAGGGTAATAATACCCTTTATAAGGATCCGGCCACAGGAACTTATTATTTAGTCCTTAGCATTTCAAGTCATACTCCGGAAGAATTTAATAAAATCAGTAATATAATTTCTGAATTTGGTAAGGCAGAGCGTACAACTTATGCTAGTGTAAATTACTATGAAGAACATTATGAAATTATTGTTAAGGATCAAGCACTACAAATCCTGTCTGTCATGTAAAGGTCAAATAATTAAGCCATAATATTTAAAAGGACATACCGCTTTGGTATGTCCTTTTTAGAATTATTGCTATATTATTCTCCTGTTACAGCAGTGATTCTTTCCATAAGATCATCTGGATCTATTCCATGCACCATAGCAGCCTCCTCTAAGGTCTCTCCCTGTGCAGAAGGGCAACCAAGACAGTGCATTCCGATATCAAGAAGTACAGGAATAATATTCTGATCCATGGCAATTGCCTGTGCAATTGTCATATCCTTAGTAATCGTAGCCATATAATTACCTCCTTATAGTGGTTATATTATAAATAATTATAAACCAAATTGGGCTTGAATTTAGTAGCCTAGGCAACATTATATTCTATCCCATTTAATACGTCAAGAATATATTCTATATGTTTTTCCTCTTGCATATTTTATATACATATATTAAAATTAAATAGATTGTTAGAACTATAACTAAGGAGGTAATGTATAATGGCTCATACAATTAATGACGAGTGCATTAGCTGCGGTGCTTGCGCTGATCAGTGCCCTACTAGTGCAATTTCTGAAGGTGCTAACCATTTTGAAATTGATCCCGATACATGTGTAGATTGCGGAGCATGTGTAGACATCTGCCCTACCGGTTCAATTTCAGCATAGTAAGCATAGAAAAAGGTACAATGGTACATAAAAGAAGAGAGTTATGCAATGCCTACATGCTTAGGGCATGCAAAGCCCTCTTCTTTATTTATTTTTATATGTAGACCTTATTCTTTTTAAAAAATTTTGATTTCTTTCTTCTCCTGCCTTCATATGTAGCTGCAATTTGCATTCTACTTTTTTGATAATCTCTTAAAGTAGCATCAAATTTCCGATATCTTTCTTCTTCCCTTTCTTCTTGAAGCCTCATAAGATAATTCATTTCCTTAATAACATTACTTGTTACATTTGTGCTGATTTCCTCTGATAGCTGGGTATTGTTTTCTTTTAAAGCAGACATAACAATCTGATTCATAATCGCCTTAAACTGTTGCATTTTATCTTGATTTTCTGCCTTGATTTCATTATTTTCCTCACTGCTAACAATGCTTGTCCCTTCTTCTTGTTCAACTTCAAGATTATTGTCATCTTTCCACATATCAATCACCTTCCCATTTAGTTCATCTTTAAGCTTTACAATAGTCTGATTATCAAGAGATTCTAAATGCTCTAGATTAGCCAGAAGCATTTTTATCGCTTTAAGTTGATAGCCATGTTCTTTTAAAATTTTTATCTTCTTTAAGATTTCAATATCAGAATCTTTATAATACCTGTGCCCCATCTCATTCCTTTTAACAGGCAAATCTAATTCTTCCTCCCAATACCGTAATGTATGTGATTCTACCCCGACCCTTTTTGAAGCCTCTGAAATCATATACCTGATATCTCCCATTGATTATCCTCCATATAATTTTTAAGCCTCTTAAACTGTAATTATTTTCCACTTTCTACATTATAACATAGCAAACTTCAAATGCAATATATCTTCCTTATTTTCCCATATTATTTTATCGACAGAAAAAGGAGACACTTTTGTAAAGTCTCTCCTTTTCTACACAATCTGTTATTAATAATTAAATTTCTTCCACAATATGTAGGATACTAGCATATTGTTATCTTTCTAAATTAGCAAACTTGGTATATTGTGACTGCCAAGCCAGTTTTACAGTTCCGGTAGGACCGTTACGCTGTTTTCCTATTATAATTTCTGAAACCCCCGGCTCCTGTGTATCATGGTTATAATAATCATCACGATAAATAAACATTACAACGTCAGCATCTTGCTCGATAGCCCCGGATTCTCTTAAGTCTGATAACATAGGTCTTTTATCTGGCCGCTGCTCAACCGCACGGCTTAACTGAGATAGGGCAATAACCGGTACATTAATCTCTCTTGCCAGAGACTTTAATGAACGGGATATTTCAGATATTTCCTGCTGTCTTGACTCAGACCGTTTACTTCCGGTCATTAACTGTAGATAGTCAATGATAACTAAGCCAAGATTTTTCTCTAGTTTTAGCTTTCGGCATTTGGACCTAAGCTCGCTTACAGAAATAGCGGATGTATCATCTATAACTAGATTGGAATTACCGATAATCCTAGCACTTTCCATTAAGCTGGCCCACTCATCTGCAGACAAATTACCTGTCCTAATATTTTGGGAGTCTACCCTGGAATTCATAGCCAACAAACGCTTTACCAATTGATCCTGTGACATTTCCAAGCTAAAAATAGCCGTTGTAATATTTGAACGCAGAGCCACATATTCGGCAATATTTAAAGCAAAAGCTGTCTTACCCATGGAGGGTCTGGCCGCTATTAAGATTAAATCAGAAGGCTGCAGTCCTGCTGTTTTATAATCCAAGTCATAAAAACCTGTAGCAATACCGGTAACACTTCCCTGATTCTTAGAGGCTGCTTCAATACTATCTATGGAACGCAGTACAACATCTTTAATATCGGTAAATTCCTTTGTTCCCCGATTTTGAACAATGTCAAATACTTGTTTTTCTGTTTTTTCAAGAATAACATCCAGTTTTTCTTTATCAAGATAGCAGTCATTTGCAGTTTCTTCCGCAACCTTAATAAGCCTTCTAAGAACTGCCTTTTCTTTGACAATCTGTGCATAATACTTTACATTAGCGGAGGTGGGAACCGTGGATACTAAATCTCTAATATACTCCAAACTGCTTAACTGTGGCGGAACATCCATTTCCTTTAACCTGTTTTGTAAAGTAATCAAATCTACCGGTTTTCCTTCATTAAATAATTCCAGCATGGTGTCAAACAGTATGCCAAGCTGTGGGTCATAAAAATCGCTGCTGCTAATTATTTCTGAGGCTAAGATAATGGCCTCTTTGTCCATAATCATGGAGCCGATGACCGACTGCTCAGCCTCCATACTATGGGGAAGTATCTTTTTTATAAAAGCTTCATCCATTGGTAATCCCCCTTAGTTAAGTTACACTGCTTCGACTACAACCTTAATACTTGCAGTAACCTTTGGATGTAATTTTACTCCTACAGTAAATGTTCCCGCACTTTTAATAGGTTCAGAAAGTTGGATTTTCTTCCTGTCCAAATTAAAGCCTGCCTGCTCATTTAAGGCATTTGCAATCTCCTTTGTGGAAATTGACCCGAAAGTTTTTCCACCCTCACCGGCCTTTAAGGTTAAATTAACTTTAACTGCCTCTAGCTGACTTGCCAATTGTCTGGCTTCCTCTAACAACTCTTTCTGCCTTTTTTCCTCGGCCTGCTTTTGTAACTTTAAGTCATGAAGATTTTGCTTTGTTGCTTCTATACCAAGCTTCTTTGGTAAAATAAAATTTCTTGCATAACCGTCACTAACTTTAACAACATCACCTTTTTTTCCTAGGTTCTTAACATCTTCAATTAAAATAACTTCCATTTAACTAACTCCTCTCAATAATCTATAATCAAATTTCGCCCTCTTTCACCATGGTGTCAAGGACTTCCTTAAGCATAATTATTGCCTCTTCTATAGTGCAATTTTCCAACTGACTGCCTGCAACACTAAGATGGCCGCCACCGCCTAATTTTTCCATAATAACTTGGACGTTGACTTCGTCTATGGATCTGGCACTGATATATATTTTGTTGTTGAATTCTGTAAAAACAAAAGAGGCTTTCATATTAGCAATATTTAAAAGGTCATTGGCCACCTGGGCCCCTAAGACCGTCGGGCTGTCCACATCTGCACCGGCACAAACCGCTATGGCATAGTAATCAAGATAAACCTCTGTGCTGCTGATGGCATCTGCCTTAATCTTAAATTCAAGGAAATCACTCCTAAATATTTTGCGAAGCCTGGTTACGTCTGCTCCGTTTCTTCTAAGATATGCGGCAGCTTCAAAGGTTCTTACTCCGGCTTTTGTTAAGAAATTATTAGTATCAATCATTATACCGGCATAAAGGGCATCAGCCTCTACCGACCGTAATTTTAAATTGCCGCCGATATATTGTAGTATCTCAGCAATCATTTCACAGGTTGAAGAAGCATAAGGCTCTATATAGGACAAAGCGGCATTATCAATAGCTTCATCAGTCTGCCTATGGTGGTCAAATATAATAATAGTTCTGGCATAATGAAGCAGTTCCTTACATTCCAATAAACTGGGACGGTTAACATCCACAATTACAAGTAATGTATTGGCATCTACAACTTCTTTTGCCTGCTCATTTTGTATAAATAAATCATCCTCATAATCAGGATTATCTATAAAACGATTAATCATAGGCCTTAGGGCAGTTGTTATCTCGTTAATTACTATATGGACTTTTTTATTAAATGTCTTTCCAATCCTATAAACGCCAATGGCTGCACCAAAGGAATCCACATCCCCAATAGCATGTCCCATAACAACTATCTTATCCTTGCCCTCTACAAACTCACGGAATGCATGGGCTTTAACCCTGGCTTTAACTCTGGTGGTTTTCTCAACCTGAATACTCTTGCCCCCATAGTAGGAAATCTTATCCCCATCTTTAATAATAGCCTGGTCGCCCCCTCTGCCTAGGGCAAGATCAATGGCAGCTCTGGCATATTCATATCCTGTAATATAGCTGTCAGCATTTACTCCAAGTCCTATACTTATAGTAACGGACATCTCATTGCCTATATTTACATTTCTGACTTCTTCTAGAATGGAGAATTTTGTATTCTGTAAAACAGATAAGTATTTTTGCTTAAATACAAAAATAAACTTATCCTTTTCCAACTTCTTTATAACTGCATCTATGTTCTGCATATATTTATTTATTTTTCTATCTACCAAAGCAGTAAGTAAGGAGCGTCTTACTTCATCGATACTGTCTAGGGCTTCATCATAATTATCAATATATAATAATCCTACAACCAATCTTTGCTCTTTATTTTCTTTCTTCAGAGCAATAATCTCTGTCTCATCAAACAAATACATGGCAATTAGAGCATTATTTGTATCCCAAGCCTTTTCAGGTTCGGAAAAATTCCAGTTAACATCTTCGTCAAAACTGGGAGCTATAACTTTACGAAGCACAACCCTATAACTTCGATTATTTAAATTTATATCTAAAATTTCATCTTTTTCTGCTTTAGGGAGAATATCCTCTGTTATCTCAGGGATTATGTTTGAGATAAAACGATTAATAGCCTTCTTCCCCTCAAGCAAGTCCATAAATTCATTATTACCCCATTGAAGTCTTCCATCAATATCAAGTAGGGCATAAGGAACTGCCATTTCTTTTAAGAGGCGTTTTTGCACCTGTGCAAAATCCATGGCATAGCGGACAAGCTCAGTATTAATCTGATGGCGCTTAAAATAAAATACTGAAAGAGCCAATAAAAAATAAACTAATATAAAGGCAGACATAACATAACCGGCATTTTTGTCAATGGCATATATACTTATGTTCATAAATAACAAAATCACGGTTAGATAAATCGGCCATAACAGGTAACCTTTTAATGAACTATTTAGTCTTAATTTCTTACCCATATATTTATACTCCTTTTTGAATAAAGAGCTCTTATTATAACTTATTAGTCTATATATTATAGCATTTATTGTCCGCTATTTAAAGATTAATTTAAAATAATGTAAAAAGGCCACTGCCACTAATGACAATAGCCTTTATATCTTTATAAATATCTGTTTTATTATCTAAGCACTTCTACGGCTTTCTGCTCAATAGCCAGTCCCTTAGTATATCTTTTCATAAACTGCTCGAAACCTTCTACATCATTTTTATCAGGCTTTATGGTAATACCTAAATCATCCGCAAATACTTTGTTAGCCAGGTAGCTATCCAATGTTTCATCTTTTTTCTTATACAGCATATAAGCTGCCAGCAGAGCTATTCCCCAAGCTCCACCTTCTCCGGCAGTTTCCATAACTGTAACCGGTGAATTCATAGCTGCTGCCAATATTCTTTGGCCTACACCCTTAGTTTTAAATAAACCTCCGTGGCCCAGTACCCTGTCCACTTTAACTTGTTCTTCTTTATATAGAATATCCATACCGGTCTTTAAAGCTCCCAAGGCCGTAAACAGATGAACTCTCATAAAATTAGCTAAATTAAAATTAGAATCAGGCATCCTTACAAACAAGGGCCTTCCTTCTGATAAATGAGTAATATGTTCCCCTGCATAATAACCATAGGAAAGTAGACCTCCGCAGTCTATATCCCCTTCAAGGGCCTTATTATACAAGACCGAATACAGTTTAGATATATCCGGCTTAATTTCCATTGACTCTAAAAATTCACCAAATAAAGAAACCCAGGCATCTAAATCCGTGGTACAGTTGTTGCTATGGGCCATGGCAACAGGGTCTCCTGCCGGTGTCATAACAAGATCTATTTCCTTATGTACCTTGGAAAGCTCATCCTCTAGCACCACCATGGCAAAGACACTGGTTCCGGCTGATACATTACAGGTTCTTTTAGCCACACAATTAGTTGCAGTCATTCCGGTTCCCGCATCTCCTTCAGGGGGACAAAGGGGGATTCCTGCTTTTAAATTACCTGTAGGGTCTAGAAGTCTGGCACCTTCCTCTGTTAATCTTCCTGCCTCCTTACCCGCAACCAAAACTTTAGGTAAAATTTCTTTTAGCTTCCAAGGGAGATTTTCTTGGGCAAGCAGCTCATCAAACTGTGTAAGCATTTTTTCATTAAAATCTTTGGTTTGCAAATTTATAGGAAACATTCCGGAGGCATCACCGATACCTAGAACCTTACATCCGGTCATTTTCCAGTGTATATAACCTGATAGGGTAACCAGATAATCTATATCAGAGACATGTTCTTCTCCATTTAGAATTGCCTGATACAGATGAGCAACACTCCACCTTTGGGGAATATTATACTGAAAAAGTTCAGTTAATTTATCGGAGGCTTGCCCGGTTATGGTGTTTCTCCAAGTACGAAAAGGAGCCAGTAACTTACCCTCTTTATTAAAAGCCATATAGCCGTGCATCATGGCACTAAAGCCCATGGCACCGACAGTAGTTATATCAAGGCCGTACCGGCTTTTTACTTGATTTGCCATATCACGGTAGCTTCCTTGCAATCCTTTCCAGATATCCTCTAAATCATATGTCCATACATTGTCAATATATTTATTCTCCCAATCGTAATTACCTATGGCGATTGGTTTATGATTTTCATCTACCAATACAGTTTTTATCCTTGTTGAACCAAGTTCTATTCCTAAAATAGTCCGCCCATCTTTAATAGCTTCTTTTCTTGCATTTATTACATTAATATCAGCCATGCATATTCACTCCATTCACACTTATTTCCCTGCCTACAATATAGAGTAGATCTTTTATTATGTATTTAAAACCCATCTTTCGATGGCATGTGCTACTCCGTCCTCATCATTACTATCAGTCACCCCGTCGGCAACTTTAATAATTTCAGGAGCCGCATTAGCCATGGCAATACCTAAGCCGGCTGTTTCAATCATGGTAATATCATTATCGCTATCACCTAAGGCCATTACTTGATTTATATTTAAATTTAGATATTTGGCCAATGCTTTTAAGCCATTCCCTTTATTGCCTCCCTTTCGGTTTAGTTCCAGGTTTCTATCAAGAGAACTGCTTACTTCAACAAAAGGCAAGCTCTCCAAGTCCGCCCTTGCCCTCATGCGTTCATTCATATCAGCAAAGAGGAGTACGATTAATGTCGTTTTATTTTACTGCAAAATTTACATTTGGAACGTGCCAATTACAATTATAATTGTCATATAGGGGTTTGTCAACAGCAAATTTTATCTTACATTTGGACTTTTTGTATAATTACTTAATGTAAANACTCGTTTTTTTATTTATATNGCTAGGTAAAACCAGTGTTTTTAGCTGTTGACAATTGCAAAAACAAAATATATAATGAAATTACCATTTGGAACGTTTTATTTTGCTTTTATTTTACAATGTTATATTAAAAAGGGGGGTTGTGGTATGGCAGTAACAATCTTAGATGTAGCAAGAGAGGCTGGGGTATCAAAAAGTACCGTATCCTTAGTTATCAATAATTCCGATAGAGTAAAACTGGAAACACAATATAAGGTACGGGAAGCCATTAAAAAACTTGGATACACTCCCAATATTGCTGCTAGAGAATTAACTACCAACCGCACTCATACTCTGGGATTAATATTTTTAACATCTAACATTAATCAAAAACCTTATGCATTTACTTCAATATGTGAGACCCTGCTCTATGATACCAGTAACGGAATTTATGCCGGACTTGCAGATAGCCAATACTCTCTTTTGGTAGAGCGTTTCTCAGTTACCGAAAATTCAATGCCCGAACTAATTAAAAATCGACGTCTTGATGGTGTGTTTTTAATTGGTGGACTGTTTACCAATCACTTCATAGAAACACTTCAAAAGATGAAAATTCCTTTTGTGATAATCGGTCGTCAATATGAAGGTTTTGATTCCATTTCAGTAGATACGGAAGAGGTAGGCTATATGGGTGCAAAATATTTGCTGGAACAAGGCCATAAGAAAATTGCCTTCATTAACGGTCCGATCACTAGCAGTAACTCTCTAAAAAAGGTAGACGGTATACAAAGGGCTCTAAGGGATTTAGATGCCGATCCTAAGTCGGTGGAGATTATTTACAGTGATAGTTATTCCGGATTAAGCGGATATAATGCTTTACAAGCATTATGGGAGCAAGGCCTTCGTCCTGACGCAGTCTTTGGCGGCAGCGACGGTCTTACATCAGGGGCTTCCCGCTTTCTATATGAGCGGGCTCTTAGGATTCCGGATGATATTTCTGTTCTCGGTTATGAGGATTCTATATTGGCCGAATATGCAACACCGGCACTTACAGTAATTGATGCTCATAAAGAAGATTTGGGCAAGGAAGCCAGTTTTGTACTTATTAATCGTATTAAGAAACCCAGAGCAAAAGCAGTAAGTCTTACCATAAAGCCATCCCTAATTATCAGAGATTCTGTCAGAAGCAGATGAAATTATACGGGATTAAAACAATTTTCCTTATAGGGGAGATTGTTTTAGCAGAAAATTTGGAACGTTCCAACCTATGACAATAATTTAACGAAAGGAAATTGACTATGATTCAAAAAAATTACAGCTATGATGTTGCAGTTATTGGAGGAGGTCCTTCCGGCCTAGCTGCTGCTCTGGCCGCAGCTAGGCACGGTTCAAAAGTAGTTATTATAGAACGCAATGATTATTTAGGAGGAAATGCTGTTACCGGGTTACCTTTCTTAGGCTTTCTAGACAAACATGGTCGTCAAGTAACTGGAGGTATCGCCCAAGAAATGATTGATACCTTATCAGAAATGGGTATGAGTCCGGGACATAATCGTTGCCCCCTACACAACTCTGTTACAATCTTCCACCCTGATATGTTTAAGATTGTAGCCATGGAAAAATGCGAACAGGAAGGTATTCACGTTCTTCTTCATTGCGAATTAGTGGACGTAACCGTTACCGATAAACGTATTACAAATGTAACCGTCATGGGTAAGGGAATTCGTATCAATATTGAAGCAAATGTATTTATTGACGGAACAGGTGATGGGGATTTAGCATACCTTGCCGGCTGTAGCTATGAAAAAGGACAAGAAGATTCAGGAGTTATGCAGCCTCCTACCCTAATGTTTTCTTTAAATGGTTTTGATGAAGAAAAGTTTTTTAAATATTTAGATGAACACCCAGAAGATTTACAACCCGCCGAATCTATGCAGGTTTCACAAGGATATGATACTACATATTTTAGAAGCCATAAAAGTTATGTGTTTCTAGGGCTAAGAAACCTTTTATCCCGCCTAAGAGCCGAAGGCAAAAATCCTCTTACCAGAGATACCTTAATTTATATTAACTCTGTTAATCCGGGACAAATTTATGTTAATACAACCAGAATTCACAATTTTGACGGAACCGATCCCGAAGAAATTACCCGTGGAACCAAAGAAAGTATGAAACAAATCATGCAAATTATAAAACTTCTAAATGAAGAGGTTCCCGGATTTGAAAATTGCTATATTTCATCTATTATTCCGACCCTGGGTGTCCGTGAAACTCGCCGCTTCTTAGGTAAAAAACGTCTTACCAAAGATGACGTAGAGAATTTACGTATCCCTGCCGACACCATTGCCTTAGGTTCATATAAAGTTGATATTCACAGTGGATTAAATGATACTACCATACTTACTGATTTAGAAGGCCCTTATGGTATTCCTCTTGGCTGCCTTATTAGCAGTGAAGTAGATTCTCTGCTTTTTAGCGGCCGTCATATTTCCATGGATGCATATGCTCTCGGAAGTGTGCGGGTTATGCCCACATGTATGGCAATCGGTGAAGCCGCCGGTGTATGTGCAGCTTTAGCAGTAAAGCGGGGTATATCACCTGCCCAGGTACCTGATCAAGATGTGGTGGAACTTTTAAAAGAAGATAATGCAATACTCTCTATATAAAATAAATTAAGATACGAAAGGAAGGCTTGCTATGAGTAATATACCTAAAACTATGAAGGCATTAGTAGCATACTCTAAAGATGATTACCGTTTGGAACTTGACTACCCCACTCCCCAATGTGGTCCCGATGATATTATTATTAAAACCGAGGCCTGTGGCGTTTGTGCCGGTGATGTAAAATGTAGCCATGGAGCAGCAATGTTCTGGGGAGATGAACTTCAACCCTCTTGGGTAAAAGCTCCCTTTATCCCGGGCCATGAATTTTTCGGCCGTGTGGCAGAAGTGGGGGAGAATGTTAAGGATTATAAAGTAGGGGACCGTATTATTGCAGATCAAATCGTGCCCTGTGGAGAATGTCGTTTTTGTAAAACAGGACATTATTGGATGTGCCAGCCCCACAATATTTTTGGATTCCAAAATGCCAACAACGGGGGTATGGCTGCTCTAAACATGCCGTTGATCGAGCTAGTATTAGCAATGAAGATATTGTAGTAATCTCAGGTACCGGTACCCTAGGACTTGGTATGGTATCCTACGCCCGAATGAAAAATCCCAAAGCCTTAATTGCACTAGATATGATTGATTCCCGTCTTGATAAAGCCTTAGAATTCGGTGCTGATTATGCATGGAATCCTTCAAAAATAGATGTGGTTGAAGAAATAATGAAGATGACAGAGGGTTATGGCTGTGATGTATATATTGAAGCTACCGGACATCCATCCAGTGTAACCCAAGGCCTGTCCATGATTAGAAAATTAGGACGTTTTGTGGAGTTTAGCGTCTTTTCTGAACCTACCACAGTAGATTGGTCTATAATCGGAGACCGCAAAGAGCTTGATGTGTTAGGTGCCCATTTGAGTCCTTATGCATATCCATTTGTTATTGAACATATTGCCAAAGGCACACTGAAAACCGATGGTATTGTAACAAGGATGCTTCCTATTGAAGAATGGGAAAAAGCCTTTGACTTAGCAGGCGGAAAAGAAGGAGATTTAAAGGTAGCAATAAAATTCTAGATTATGTAAAGAGCAAATATCATGGCAAATTGCCATGATATTTGTTCTAAATAAGAAAGGTAATTTCTATGTGGAATCAATCTAAAAATAATATTCTTGTTTTTGGTCATAGGGGTTTAAAAGCTTTTTACCCTGAAAACACCATGATTTCATTTCAAAAAGCACTTGAAGCAGGTGTCGATGGCATTGAACTGGACATTAACATGACAAAAGACGGCCATCTAGTTATTATTCATGATACCAGTGTTGACAGAACCACCAACGGTTCAGGTTTAGTACAAAATCATACATTAAGGGAATTAAAAGAACTAGATGCAGGAAGTCATTTTTCATGGGAATTTAAAAACGAAAAAATTCCAACCTTTGAAGAATTTTTAGATCTGGTTAAATATAAAGATATATTATTAAATGTGGAAATTAAGGATTACAGAGAATCTGTGGTTGATAAAACCATAAGTATGCTTGAAGAATATCATCTTTCTGATAAATATGTTATTACCAGTTTTTGCGCCGATATTACAACTTATGCCCATGAAAAATACAAGGTTAAAACCCAAGGCTTTCCCCAGTGGCTGGTAAAAAACTATAAGGATGATACAAATACACACTACTATTCAGTGGGCATTGCTATGAAGTATTTAACTAAAGAATTATGTGATCAGTATAGCAGCATGAATATAGACCCTTGGTGCTATGCTCCCGATAATGAAGAGCAGGTTTATAAAGCTATAGAATCTGGCATATCCCTGGTTACTGTAAACAATCCTTATCCCGCACTTAAAATTCTAAAAGAAAAAAATCTGCATAGTTAATTATGTAAATGAATTTGCGGCTGTTTTTTAAAAAAGGAGAGATAGTTTGAGTCCATTTGTTACTTTATTACGAATAATATTGTCTATTTTTTGCGGAGGCCTTATTGGTTTGGAAAGGGAAGATAAGCGCCGTCCTGCCGGTTTTAGGACTCATGTACTGGTTTGTCTCGGTTCTTCTATTATAATGATTTTATCGGAACATGTATTTCGTTCTTATAATCATGAATTCGGCACAAGCAGCGATCCTTTACGGCTAGGAGCTCAAGTAATTAGCGGAATAGGTTTTTTAGGTGCCGGTACAATTATGCGATATGGCACTAATATTAAAGGATTAACAACCGCTGCCAGCCTATGGACGGTTGCTGCCATAGGTTTATCTTTAGGAAGCGGTTATTACTTTTTGGGAATATCTTCATCAATTACTGTTTATATTATTCTAGTTGTTTTTAATAAGGTCGAAAAAAAATGGAGAATGAAGAAGCATTCATTTAACACCTATGAAATAAATATAAAGATGAAAAATAATGCTGAAACATTGGGAAAAGTCAATTTAATATTCCATAAGTATAAGGCTAAAATATTGGAGATGAAATTCGAAAGCGAAGAATTAGAACAGTTAAATGATGATGATGATATACCTATTACTTTATTTGTAATCTTTCGAACATTATCGGGTTTAGATCTTAGTGACCTTACACAAGATATTAACCACTTAGACGGGATTATTAGTGTAGAACGTTTTTAATCTTTAATTTAAGAAAGGTTAGGTAAAATATGAGTCCTATAAAAATGATAATATTTGATCTAGATGGTGTCATCTTAGACAGCGAGCCCCTTCATGAAAATGCCAAAAGAAGAATTTTAAAAGAACATGGCATTGATGAAAATTTAGACTTATCCTTTTCCGTGGGACAACCAAATAAACTACTATGGAGCAATATGATTGAACGGTTTGGAATAAATAAATCTGAAGAGGAATTAGAAAGAAGTCAATATAACTATATATTAGAAGAAGTAAAAGAAAAGAAAATCCAAACCAGCAGGGGTCTATTAAGGCTTTTACAATGGCTAAAAAACCAAGGAATAAAAATTGGCCTTGCCTCATCCTCTGACCGCCACTATGTAGATGCCATCCTTAAACATTACAATTTATACGATTATTTTGCATATATAGTTGCCGGTGATGAAGTAGCCAGAAAAAAACCCGAACCGGATGTTTATATAAAGGTATTAGATCAGGCCAAATTAAATCCAGATGAAGCAATAGCCATTGAAGATACCTTTGCTGGAAGCAGGGCAGCCCTTAGTGCAGGTTTAAAATGCATCGGATATCAAAATCCCACATCCGGCAATCAAGATTTATCCCCTTGTTTTGTAAAGATAGACAATCTAAGTCAGATAAATAAAATTATTGCCGGCTACATGGAGGGTCCTAGTTGTTAAAGGGCTAGGACCCTTCCTTTTTTATTCAATTATAATAATATCTATAATTTCATTTATAGGAATTATTTTTTCCCCCTGAAGTACAATTATTTTCTTTAGCTGGTCAATCTTTTTTATATTGCCCCTAACTGTGACATACTTTCCGCCGGTTTTTCTCTCATCAGGTACAAAATATGTAATCTCCACAGGAGGCTGCTTATCTGCTTTACCGGCTACCAATTGCAATTGTTCATCCAGCTTAACAATAGCATCTTCAGAAAGCTGTATTCGCTCATCTACAGGCCTTTCTGTCTCCTTAATTGCTTCTTCATATCCTGTTAGGGCGGCAAAGGGAGAAAATTGTGCCGCTCGGTCAATTATAGGCATCCGAGGATATTTAGTAGATTCATGATATGGTAGATTGATGATATCATCATAATTTTTCATTCCTATACCTCCTTATGCTTTATGACCACCAATCTGTTCATTTCTTTTCCTTGCCATAGCCCCTTCTTCTAGATTCATACCCTTAAGAATGGCATTTTTACCATAGCGCTTTTTTATACTAAGTATTGCCTTTTGCATCTTCCTTTCCCTGGCCAGTAACTCTTCTTCCTGCTGCCTTTCTTTCTCCAAGGCACAGTAATCTGCAAATAGCTCTAATTGCTCAAAGCTTTCTTCTTTTTCTATGTTTTTTTCATCTACAAGACGGTTAGCTCCGATGGTAATCCTTCTTACTAAGAGATTTTTGTCAACAATACGATCATATAAATCCATAACTGCATCTATAATTAACCGTGTTGATGAAGTCTGCCTATCAAGATTGACAGTTCCATGGGCCTGTTTTGGAATGCGCCTGCCATATCTATCTATAGTTATTTCTCCTTTATATAACTTTGCCCTTTCAGGATTAGTTAGATTCTCAATATCATATCCGATTGTCAACACCATCTGGTCTGTTACCAGACCTTTATCCACAAGATCCAGTACCAATAAGTCTGTCATTTCGCGGACTATCAATTTGGCTTTGTCAAAATCATATGGACTTTGTAGCACTTGACCGGAACTAATACTGTTACTGGCAGGCTTATATGCCTTTATATGCTCTATGGTACATGGCTCAAAGCCCCATGCATGATCTATTAAAAGTTCTGCATTAACTCCAAAAAGTTTGTATAAAAGATCCTCATTATGATAGTCATTTGCCTTTCCAATTGAGCAACGGGCAATATCACCCATGGTATACATACCATGTTCTTCTAACTTTTTAGCATAACCTTTACCTATCCGCCAAAAATCTGTCAATGGACGATGTGTCCACAACTTCTGTCTGTATGACCTTTCATCTAACTCTGCAATTCTTACCCCATTTTCATCTTCCGGAATATGTTTCGCTACAATATCCATTGCAATTTTGCATAGATAAAGATTAGTTCCGATACCTGCCGTAGCCGTTATACCAGTGTTTTTGCGAACATCTTGAATTATCTTCATTGTCAGCTCTTTTGCAGACATTTGATAAGTATTTAAATATGCCGTAACATCTAGAAATACTTCGTCAATGGAATAGACGTGTATGTCCTCCGGGGCTATATATTTTAGGTATATATTATATATCCTGGTGCTGTACTCCATATAATAAGCCATACGGGGAACAGCCGCTATATAATCAATTGCAAGTTCCGGCTTTTCCTTTAGTTCAATAGCGCTGTAGGATGTGCCTGTAAACTTTCGATTTGGCGCATTTAACAGACGCTTAGCATTGGCCTTACGGACTTTTTGCACCACCTCAAATAATCTAGGCCTTCCGGGTATCCCATAGGCTTTTAAAGAAGGAGATACTGCCAAACATATAGTCTTCTCAGTCCTGCTTGCATCTGCTACTACAAGATTGGTAGTAAGTGGATCAAGGCCACGCTCAATACATTCCACGGAAGCATAAAAGGACTTAAGGTCTATTGCAACATATGTTCTGTTTTTGCTTGACATAATCCTCGCCTCCTTTTTTGCCAAATCACTTGATACTTTTATATAAAAAAATAACTACTCTATACTTATATATCATTACTATATCTGTATTTTACTCTAAAACCCCTGATTTTTCAATGTTTGCATACTTTAGACCTTAGTATAAAAAACACCCTATCAACCCCTCTCAAAACTCCCCCTACCTATAAAATCAAATATCAGCTTTTTATTAACCATGAACCTATATCTTATTTTGCAATCAATGCTTTCATAAACAGTACGCATCATGGAGCCTTTTACAGGAGCCAGTAATTTATGTGGGTTCTTATCTATTAAGGTCACATAAAGATCATATCCCCCCTGTTGCACCCACAACTCATTTTTATTATATTTCATAATCTTTACTCCTAAATATGTTGCCAATCGATATTCTTTACCACCATAATATATTACTGCAATGCAACCTTTAAAAGTAACATTGGCAATGGGAATATCTGCTATTGATATCATAATAGCGTTATTAGCTTGATCACCCCAACTGCATTGTGTCCAAAAATAGCTCCTTGGAAATTCTATGCCTCTGTCACCCTCCACATAGCCTAGACCTTGATTAAAGTACATCACCCCTCCATTTATTCTTAATTTACCTGTAACCTTGTGGGATAGGCTAAAAACACTATGACGACATTGCATAAAAGGCATATACTTAAAAGGCCCCATAATATCGTATTTTAAAGGTGTAAACTTGCTAAATTTAAGTGCTCCTTTTACTTCAATTTTCTTAGTAGTAAAATTTACTATAATTCCTTCCTTAGTAAATATATTATTACCTATTCGTATCCCTAACTTTTTTCTTGATACTGCAAAATCTTCAATTGGATACATAATATAGTCAGAAACAGTATTGGTTATTACCTGGATAGAGGCTGACTTTTTTCCTTTTTCATCTATATGAAAGGCAGGTATCAGTGATATAACCTCTGTATCATTTTGATTTCTAAAATACCATCCTTCAAAATAACCCTTCTTTTTATTGATTCCATGAAAATATGACATCTTCTTTACCTCTTTATGGTTTATATTCTTCCTCACACCTAAGTCTGACAATCTTGCCTGGATTTTATTCCATAAAGATACTTAACCATGATATTATCTTAGTAAAGTAAATAGGAATAGGCCCAGATGTTCAGACAGCCTATTCCTATTTGTTATAAGAAATTCTTTAATGTTTTAAGATCTTAGTATATTGTTTGCCACTTTCCCTACTGATATATAATTATCTAAAACTGCTCTCATATCTGTTCCTTCCTCAGCAGCTGTATTTCTTACCCCATCTATTGTTAGCCTAAAATTGCTATTTTCCAGTTCCATTCTTACATACTTGTCTAAATAAAACTGTTCTTTTGCCGGTATACGGTCGTATAAAACTCCTCTAAACTCTGACATGGTACATGATGGGAAATTAATATTCCATATTTCATTACTTTTTATTTGGCCATAATCGCACAGGGTGATTTTACTATTGATGTGGATAAAACCCTTATGTCAAAAAAAGATGAACTAGGTATAATTGCAAGGGGCATTCAAACAATGAAGGATTCCCTTAAATATTTAACAAGGCAAATAACAGAAGAAGCATTTCAGATTCAGGAAAAGCTTGACCATATTGTAATTGAGATGAACGATTTAACATCTAACCTTGAAGGAGTTGCAGCAACAACAGAAGAACTTTCAGCCAATAGCCAGGAGACAGCCGCAGCAACAGAGGAAATGACATCGACTTCTTCCGAAATCGAAAGAGCAGCCCATACAGTTACAGAAAATTCGGAAAAGGGAGCAATTGCCGCACAAAAAATCAGCCAAAGAGCAGAAACTATAAAAGAAAAAGTAGAATTGTCCATGCAGAAGACTAAGGCACTTCTCCTTGAATCAAAAGAAGAGCTTGAAAAAGCCATTGAGGAGGCAAAAGTTGTGGAACAGATTAATGTACTCTCCGCTTCCATCATGGATATAGCTCAGCAGACTAATCTCTTAGCCCTTAATGCTTCTATTGAAGCAGCCAGAGCCGGAGAAGCAGGTAAAGGCTTTGCAGTTGTTGCTAGAGAAATTAACCATTTGGCAGACCAATCCAAGGCTGCCGTTGGCAAAATTACTGAAATAACAGCCAGTGTAAATAACGCTGTAGCTAACCTATCCGATAATGCCAATAATCTCTTAACCTTTGTATCAAATGATGTGGCCAATGATTATAAGCATATGCAAAATGTAGGTAATAAATATAGTGATGACGCTAAATTTATTGAAGATCTTATTATAGAATTTAGTGCCACCTCCGAGGAATTACTAGCTTCTATTGAAAACATGACAAACACTATAGAAGGGGTGTCAATTGCTGCCAATGAAAGCGCTATCGGAACCTCAGAGATTGCAACTAGGGTATCGGAAGCAAATCTAGAAGCTGATAATATAATGGAGAAGGTCAAAGAGACAAAAAACAGCTCTGATAAACTTAAAGAAGCCAGCTCCATATTTAAGTTTTAAATAATCTAGAGATATCATTAGTAATCCTTAAAAAATAATATTTATGTCATAAAAAATGCCGTACGCTAAGTTTATTAGCTTATGGCATTTTTTAGTATCCTATTACAAGTAACTATATTTAGATTTATATCCCTCCACTTTTAAAATTCTATTTTAAATTCCAGTAAATTGCTTATTAATAAATTGTCCAATTAATGTAAAATAATGGTTGTAAATAAATGTATTTTATGATAGTATTAGTGTATACAAAATATGTAAAATCACGTTTTTCTGTTCTAGTGATAAATTCTTACATGCCAATTAACTTCAATTGCCTCAAATATATGAGAAGGTATAAATAGACATTCTAGCATTGTTTTCTCTTACATTCTATAGAATCCGGAAAGAGTTTGGGCTTAACAATATAACCCTTATATTACAAAGGTTTTAATAAAGAAAAAGGGGTGCCAAAATGACACTACCAAATATAAAAAGGAGGAAAGAAAATGAAAGCAAAAAACCTTATTAATGTATTGGGCAGGAAAATAACACCTATCCTGCTTATCCTAGCAGTAGTTTTTGGCCTGCCTAAAAATGTAATGGCGGCTGAAAATCTCCCTACCACACCTCCATCAGGATATGACAGAGTTCAAAACGGTGTTCCACAGGGTAAAGTCAGTTATATTACTTATCAATCCAAGGCTACAAATAGCCAGAGAAGAGCAAGAATTTATCTGCCTCCCGGATATTCCACAAATCAAAAGTATAGCGTCATGTATTTACTGCACGGCATTGGCGGTAATGAAGATGAATGGTACAATGGGGGTTCACCACACGTTATCCTTGATAATCTTCTTGCAGCCGGAAAAATCGATCCATTTATTCTTGTACTTCCAAACGGTAATGCAAGCGGAGGCGGAGCACAAGATGGATGGGAGAATTTCACCAACGATTTAATTCATAGTCTTATCCCCTATATTGAATCCAATTATTCTGTTAAAACCGATAGCAAGCATCGTGCACTAGCCGGCCTATCTATGGGTGGCGGACAAACCTTCAATATTGGACTTACCAACTTGGATCTCTTCCCATATATCGGAGCATTTTCTGCAGCACCTAACACTTATCCTACTTCCAGGCTATTCCCGGATAACGGAGCTGCTGCCAAAAGTAAGTTGAAATTATTATTTATTTCATGCGGAACCAATGACAATCTTATAAGTTTTGGTGCAGGAGTACATAATTTTTGTGAATCCAGAGGTATCCCTCATCACTATTGGCTCATTCAGGGGGCAGGCCATGATTGGAATGTATGGAAGCAAAGTTTTTGGAATTTTGCGCAGATGGCCTGTGCAGCCGGATTTACTGACAATGAATCCCAAGATCCACCAAAACCTATATCAGCCTTTGAAAAAATTGAAGCTGAAAATTACAGCAGCCAGTCCGGAGTAGAAACTGAAACCTGCCAAGACACAGGAGGCGGCATGAATGTGGGATTTATTGAAAATGGGGATTATCTTGTTTATAAAAATGTTGATTTCGGTACCGGTGCTGCCAGTTTTAAAGCCAGAGTGGCCAGTGAAACAAACGGAGGAAAGATTGAGATTAGGTTAGGAAGTCCTACAGGTACTCTCCTAGGGACTTGTTCGGTTCCCGGAACCGGAGGATGGCAGATATGGACCGACGTACAATGTAGTATTAATAATGTAAGCGGAACACATGACTTATATTTGGTGTTTACAGGAGGAAGCGATTATTTATTTAATATAAACTACTTTTCATTTAGTAAAGAATCGCAAATACTCTTAGGAGATTTGAACGGAGACGGAGCCATTGATGGATTAGACTATGCTTTAATGAAAATGTATCTCCTGGGCTCTATAGATAAATTTCCGGTGGACAATGATATTAAGTCGGGAGATCTTAATAATGACAATGTTGTAGATGCCCTTGATTTTTCCCTTCTAAGGCAGTACTTGTTGAATTTATAATTAAAAAGATATATTTATATACTTTAATATGAAGATTAACTCAGATTGAACGTAAGCACTCTACTATAGAGTGCTTACCTTTACTCTACTTCTTCTACTAATACATCTTCTGGGTTTTTTACCACTTAAGCTGTTCTTAAGACAATAACCATATATTACGAAAAGATAGTCTGTTATTTATCAAATTACTGATTAGAATTTTAGAATAGGGGGTCCTAGTTTTGAAAAAGCAAATACTTTCATTCTTATTAATCACCATGTTACTGGCTATTTTTGTACTAAAGCCACCGGTAAGCAATAAAACCGCCGTGGCAGATTCTATTAGGGATTATACCATTACCGCAGATCCAAATGATGATTGGCTCCATGTGGAGGGTACAAACATAGTTGATAAGTATGGTAACAAGGTTTGGCTTACCGGCGCTAATTGGTTTGGCTTTAACTGCCGGGAAAGAATGTTCCTTGATTCATATTCCTGCGATATTATAGCTTGTATTGAAACAGTTGCAGATAAGGGAATTAATGTGGTTCGAGTTCCCATTGCTACCGATTTGCTTTACGCATGGAGTAAGGGTGAATATCCTCCCTCCACAGATACCAGCTATAACAATCCTAACTTGGCCGGTTTAAATAGCTTTGAATTATTTAATCTTATGCTGGAGAATTTCAAAAGGGTTGGAATTAAAGTTATTCTAGATGTACATAGTGCTGAAACTGATAATATGGGGCATAATGCTCCCCTTTGGGTAAAAGGTGAGATCACAGAAGAAATATTTAAAGCAGCCTGGGTTTGGGTAGCCGATTATTATAAAAATGATGATACAATTATTGGCTTTGATCTTAAAAATGAACCCCACACCAATACCGGTGACCTAAAGATTAAGTCACAAAGTGCTATCTGGGACGATTCTAATCTTCCAAACAATTGGAAAAGAGTTGCAGAGGAAACTGCCCTTATGATATTAGATGTACATCCCAATGCCTTAATCTTTGTAGAGGGTGTTGAAATCTACCCCAAAGATGGTATCTGGGATGATGAGACCATTAATATGAGTCCATGGTTGGGTAACAATGATTATTACGGTAACTGGTGGGGAGGCAATTTAAGAGGTGTAAAGGATTACCCCATAGATTTAGGAAAACATCAAAAACAACTGGTCTATTCTCCTCACGACTATGGCCCAATCGTATTTGAACAAGAATGGTTTAAAGGTGAGTTTATTACCGCTGATGATAAAAGAGCCAAGGAAATACTTTATGAGAAATGTTGGCGAGACAACTGGGCCTATATTATGGAAGAAGGTATAGGTCCCCTCTTCTTAGGTGAGTGGGGCGGTTTGACAGAAGGAAATCATGTTCTTTTAGACTTAAACAAGAAATATTTAAGATCTATTAGAGATTATATCCTAGAAAATAAATATCAATTACATCATACATTCTGGTGTATTAACAATGACTCTGCAGATACCGGAGGGCTTTTGACCAGGGATGAAGGTACTCCATTCCCCGGAAGTAGAGATTATAAATGGAACGATAATAAATATGATAATTATCTCTACCCTACCCTCTGGAAGACTGAAGATGGGAAGTTTATAGGACTTGATCATAAGGTGCCCCTAGGTAGAAATGGTGTGTCCTTAAATGAATATTACAACTCTCCATCTACACCTACTCCGTCCCCTTTCGTCACTCCCAGTCCAACCCCTAGCTTAACTCCTAGTCCAACACCTTCAGCTACCCCAAGTCCCACTCCTTCGGTTACTCCAAGGCCAACTCCTAGCTTAACTCCTACTCCAACACCTACGGCTACTCCAAGTCCCACTCCACTGAAACTAAAAACAGAAGTTAATGCTTGGAATAGTGGATATACTATGACTATCTATATAACTAATACATCATCCGTAGATATAAAAGACTGGACCCTAGTACTATCTGATGCTGATTTTACCATTGAAAGCATCTGGAATGCCTCACTTACACAAGAAGGAAACAGGCTTATAATTACCCCTTTGAACTGGAATAGTAGCATAGCTGCCGGTGATACCATAAGCTTTGGCTTCCAAGGCAGCGGATCTGTTAATTCCGATTTTGAATATTATATAGTCAATTAAAAATAAGGGATAGGTCCACCAGCCTATCCCACTTTTTATTAGTACAATCCTTTATAATAAGAATCTTATCATTATTCTAATACTGATAACCATAACTTTTCAGATTCTATAACCAAATCAGATATGAATTTTATAAAGGCTTCATAATCCATAGTTGTATGTGCAATATCTAACACATCATAGTATTTTGCCCTGTCTTTATTTTTTATAATAATTGGCGTATATCCATTCTTCATTAATTCAAAATTTAATAGAAGTCTTGCAGTCCTTCCATTACCGTCAATAAAAGGATGGATTTTTACAAATTCACCATGTAATAGTGTTGCCCTTACAACCGGATGATAGTCCCTCCAATAATTTTTATATTCTTCAATAAGCTTTTGCATTAAATAAGATACTTCATAATGCTTGGGGGGGATATGTTTTGCACCACTTATAACAACATTCACATCTCTATATTTCCCGGCATTTTTATTATCAATTTCCTTTAGTACTAAAGAATGAATGTTTCTTATATTCCATTCAGAAAGAGTTTCCTTCTTGGAGATTAAATCCTCTACAAACAAAATTGCATCACGATGATTGATAATTTCTAGATGTTCAACCAAACTTTTCCCACCAACAGTAATACCTTCAAGCACAACTTTTGTTTCTGACATTGTCAAAGTGTTGCCTTCAATTGCATTGCTATTATAAGTCCATTCTACAATAAGCTTTTCATGAAGTGAGTCAGCAAGTTCTTTTGAAAATGGCCTATAATTATCTATTCTATCTTTAAGAGAATCAATATAAGTAAAATCATATTCTAAACCAAAATATTTTTTATTAATAAACTCTCTTGCATCAATTGGCTTAGTAGCATGAGAAGGTATTAGCCAATTTCGACCAACCTTTACTGCTCCTTCAATTCGCCCTTCTCGGCATAACAATCGTATCCTACTATCACTTATTTTCCATCTTTCACTTGCTTCTTTTATGCTTATATATTTCACTGGCACCACCTCATCTATATATTATTCCTATATCGGAATAATGTCAATGTTGTTTTATATTAATCTAAAATAAGTTTAAATAAACATCATTTAAATTTTTCCAAATACGTTCTGTTAATATTTTACTATTTATAGTATAATTTAGGCAATAACAGGGTTTTTACTCTTATTATGTAGAATATTCCATATTTGAACTAATCTTATGCCTTATATATCACTGAGCTTTTTACTATATCTTTAGTGTAATTATTAGGCATAGATTAAATAATAAAATGGAGGGTGTATATTATGAAAATGAAGAAAAAGAGTATTTTATCATTACTACTGCTGCTAGTAATGGTCTGCACTTATGCTGCTGTGCCTAACCGGTCTATGGCATATGCAAATTCCAAGGAACAAGCAGTGCAAAGTGAGCCATCAAATGAGGAAGTAGTTTTATTTGAAGGCTCAGCTACTTCATCTGATTGGGGTCAAGCAGTAACCTTATATTCCGGTTCGGACTTTTCTAAAGGTGATTTAACACCGCAAGCACAGATTGCAGTTACATATGAAGGGTTAAAAGCACCGGTACTGTCTTTACAAAGTTGGACACATAATGATATTTGGCAAAATGTTTTTCCCAGCTATACCAGTGACGGAGTTGCTTATTTTAGTGTGTCCGATATGATCAGTGCATATGAGATGGCATATGGAGAAGGGTATTCATCTCATTTTCAGGATTTAGATGCTATCTATGTATCAGATGCCGGAGCCGACCTTGTAGTGACTAAAGTTACAATTACTCGAAAGACAATAGAGTCAAATTATTATAATCAAGGTGATATAACCAAGGTTACCATAAAAGCCTTTGCCCAAAACACTACCAATGATTGGACCTGGATGAGCATGGACAATATGGTAAACCTAGTCTATCAGACAAATACAGTACTTAATGCAACAAATACAAGCAATGTATTTTCAAAGGTCAATAGCTCTGCTAACTTTGGTTTACAAGTAAGTGATGACAAACTTATAGCCGGAGAAGGAAGCAGATTAAAATTCCATATCGGAACTGTTATCGTAAAAGCAGAGGGTTATGATGACCTTGTGATTGATCTTAATAAAGAATATAACGAATCCTATCTGGCAGAGACTGTTTCATGGGGACTTACAGGCAATAACACTATGATTATCCTAAATAATTACCTGCCCACTGATGAAGCTGAAAAAACTGATTATATTCATAATATTACTGAAGTAATATGTGATATTACCTTAACTGATTATGAATTTATTCCTGCAGAAGTAGAAGGACCGGAATTTCCCGATGACTATACCTATCCCACAACCATGAGAGATATATCTGCTATGGAATTAGTTAAAGAATTGAAGGTTGGCTGGAATTTAGGTAATTCCTTAGAAGCAAACGGTGGAGAAACAAATTGGGGTAATCCGGTTACTAAAAGAAAAATGATCGATGCCATAAAATCTGCTGGATTTAGTACACTTCGTATACCGGTTAGATGGGACGAACATTATATTGATGATAACTATACCATCGATCCGGAGTATTTGAAACGTGTCGAAACTGTAGTAAACTATGCCCTTATTAATGATATGTACGCAATTATAAATATTCATCATAATCAATTACAGACCCAGGCAAACGAAAAAAGTAAAGAAAAAGTACTGGCGGAGTTAGAAGCTGTATGGACACAGATTGCTAATTATTTTAAAGATTATGGTGATAAACTGATATTTGAAGTTCTTAATGAGCCAAGAAACGGTGATGATTGGGTCGGCAATACAAGCTTATATGAAATTGTAAATGAATATAATGCCAAGGCTCTTTCTGCCATCCGCAAAACCGGAGGAAACAATGAAAAGAGATTAGTTATGCTACCTACCTATGCGGCATCGGCAGACTATAGCAAAATCATCGCCATGAAAGTACCGGATGATGAACATGTTGCAGTATCTCTTCATGCTTATACCCCATATGATTTTGCCTTAAATACTGCAGCCGGATCCCAGACCACATTTGGTGAAAATGATAAGAAAATTCTTGATAAACTGTTTAAGTTAATATATGAAACCTTTGTAGAAAAAGGAATTCCTGTAGTACTGGGAGAATTTGCAGCTACCAATAAAGATAATCTAGAAGACAGAGTAGAATATGCATATTATTATGCACAGGCTGCAGCACATTATGAAATCCCCATATGCTGGTGGGATAACGGAGTCTTTGATACAATCGGAGAATCACTGGGAATATTCAATAGGCGAACTCTAACTTTTGTTTATCCTGAAATTTTACAAGCCCTAATGGAAGGTTGGTCCAGTGAAAAAGAAATTACTGACCTAGACCCTGATGTTTTATTTAGTGGTACAGGAACTTCCTCCAATTGGGGGCAGGCTGTTGCTCTTCAACTGGGACTGGATTTTGTATTTGAAGATTTTATAGAGGGTCTTATAATAGCAGCTGAGTACCAAAGCGAAAATCCCCCAGAGTTAATTCTTCAAGGACAAACTGAAGGGGTATATTGGGTTAAGATAAATCCTAATAAGATAGAAACAAAGGATACAACAAATATTGCCTATTTTACCTTATCAGATATGGTAGAAGCATATAAGAATGCTCTTGCTGATTATGATAGCTATGATACTATATTTCCTACCCTTGCCTCCATTTATATTGGAGATACCGGTGTTGACCTAACAGTGACAAAGGTTTATAAAACATATATAAATAACTTCACATTACCATCTGTGGAGCTTTCTACAAATAATTACTATAACACCGTCAGTCAGACTTATACTATTAGCTCAGAACAAGGAGATATTGATTTATCTAAGCTTAAAATTGTATACTCCGCAAAAGGAATGAGTACAGCAAAACATAATGTATGGTGTTGTTATGCCGACTTAATTGAGGACAATCCCTTCAGATATAGTCAAATAACAGACTCAATTAATTGCCATATAGATAATGCTAAATTAACCATAACTTTTGATGATAGTATTATATGTCCGGAGAATACAGGGAAAGTAACCTTAATAATACAGTTTGCTAAGTCAGATTGGTCATATTATGACACTCTTTCCGACCCTTCTCTTGAGATTTATTATAACGGAACACTTGTTAAGTAATAGTAAGTGGTAAAATAAAAACAGAAAAGCCAACTTAATCAGGCTTTTCTGTTTTTATTTATAAATATATATAATTTAAAGAATGACAGCAGTATAAATCTACAATTTATAATCTATATTTTAATAACCGCTAATTTGTAATTCCTTGGATTGGCGATTTTTATTGTTAATAAAATATATAATAACTTAGAAGTGGATTTTAGTATATAAAACAAGTATAATATCAGATACAGTGACAACTAGGATTAAAATGAAACTTATAATTAGAAGGACTTAGGTGATTAAATGATAGTTTCAAGACAAGAGATGCAACGATTACTAAAAATTGAACGGGAATATAAAAATGCTCTTATTTACATAGAAGAAATTTCAAAAAACTATAATGATACCAGTAACCAATTGAAATCTAAACAGGAGGAACTGCTAAATTTATACTCCCAGATTACTTATTATAAAAATGAAATTGCAAAATATAATGAAATTACTGTTGAAGTTGAGGAATATGTCCGTGAAAGAGAAGATGAGATATCTAGACTTAACAGTAAAGCAAGTCATTATGAAGTAAAGTTAAATAATTTAATTAAGGAAAATGAAGACCTTACAAACTTAATAAAAGAATATAAACAAGAAGTTCAGCATCTTGAATTAAGTCTTATGAATAGAGATACTGAAATTGATTCATATAAAGTAGGTTTGAAGGAAAGAGAAGAAAAGATAAATTATATGGCAGAACTTCTTAAAGAATCAGAAGTTATNGTTACTAATAAAGACAATGAAATTAATATACTAAAAGAGAAAATAAATACTCTTGAAAAAGCAAATAAAGAGAAAGAGTCTGATTTACATTCTAAAACAGATTTAATCTCCTCTTTAGAAAATGATTTAGAAATGACAAGCCAAGCCTTAAAACAGAACAAAAAAGAATTAGAAGATACTGTAACAGATTTAAATAGCACCATAGAAGCTTTAGAAAAAAGCAATAATGAAAATAAACAATTACAAAAGCAGCTTGCCGAAAAAGAACAGCTGTTAAAGGTGGCTAATAATAATTTATTACATAAGGAAAACATAGTAAAAAATCTAAATAAAGAATTGTCTGAAAAAACAAATAGTTATAATCAATTAAAGAAGNTTTTAGATAAGAAGGAAGAACAAATAAAAGGCCTTACAAATAGCCTAAAGAATAATGAAAGTACAATTCAAAATCTTCAAAATAACTTAGCAGAGCAAGATAATATAAGTAAAGAACTGGAGATGAAAATAAAGGAAAAAGAAAGTTTAATATTATCTCTCCAAAGTACTCTAGAAGATAAAGATCTTGAGATAGAGGCCCTCCAAGAAGATATTAAAGAAAACAACAATACAATTGCACAGCTTCAAAATGATTTATTAGAGAGTAAAAATAATATTAATACCCTTAATGCAAATTTATCAGAAAGGGACAATATTATTAATAATCTTCAAGTGGATATTAAAGAAGATAAAAGTATAATTGATTCTCTTAATGATGATTTATTAGAAAAAGATAATTTG
>JGI24714J26587_10000241_pt1 | contig 37756 bp, 35 predicted proteins | sample BioPla4DNA2_FD_26587 | JGI IMG/M metagenome (IMG submission 26587)
TCTTCATTAGATGTTATCAATGCCTCTAGTGGCGGATGGGGAATGTCCTTTGATTCCAATATGGCTAGTATCATAGCTAGGGCTATTCCATTGTCAGCTCCAAGAGTCGTTTCCTCTGCTATGATATAATCACCTTCAACATGGAATTTTATTGGATCCTTAGAAAAATCATGATTGGAATTCTGTGTCTTCTCACATACCATATCCATATGGCCCTGTAGTATAACGGTAGGGCTGCTTTCATATCCCTTAGTAGCTGGTTTTTTTATAATAATATTTAAGGCTTCATCTTGAATAACCTCTAAGCCTAAACTTCTTCCTATTTTGGCTAAATAATTGCTTATCTTTTCTTCATGGTGTGAACAACGGGGTATCTTAGTTATTTCTTCAAAATAATACATTACCCTTTCAGGCTTAATTCCTTTTAATACTGCCAAAATTATCACCTCTTGTTCTTGATTAATATTCCTTAGAATTATTGCCATGGAAATTAAACCTAATCCTAGATATTATCCCAGTTAATATGATTGTTTAAAATATCTACTAGTTGTACAAAGTAATCTTTCTCTAAGTCCGTAAACCTATTCTTTATTGGACTATCTAAATCTAATACACCATGTACTCTTCCATCCTTAATTATAGGAATTACTAGTTCTGAATTAGAAGCTTCATCACAAGCTATATGTCCAGGAAATTGATGTACATCAGGTACTAATTGAACTTCCCTTGTTTTCACAGCAGTACCACAAACTCCTTTTCCTATGGCTATCCTATTGCAGGCAGGCAAGCCTTGAAATGGTCCTAAAACCAATTCATTATCCCTTAGAAAGTAAAACCCAGCCCAATTTAGGTTTTCCACACAGGCCATTATTATTCCAGTTACATTGGAGATATTGGCCAATTCATCCTTTTCAGAACTTAATTGCCCCTTTACAAGAATTAACATGTATTTTAATCTTTCTTCATCAGTCATATCCTTAATCTTATCCAGCTTAAACATTTCATCACCTCTTTTACACTTAATATATTAACCTAATAGTACCAAATTAACTAATTTGATACAATGGCAACTATTAAATCATAGGTAAAATTTTATAATGAAAAGCTATTCAAATTAATATAACTTTCGTCTTAGCGAAAGCTATATTAATTGCCCAAATATTTCTTTACATCTATTATTCTTTGATTAGTAGAACCTCTAAATTTTAAGATTAATGATTTTTTCCTTATATCGAATTTTCCATCGATTAAAATGTCTGTATATATGAGCAGCTCTCTTAGGTTCCTGTCTTTTAATATTTCTTCGAAGGTATATCCAGTATAGGTTACTACACTTAAACCTAATTCTTTAACCTTTTTAGCTAATATGGCACATTCTTTGACTTGTTCAAAGGGCTCTCCTCCGCTTAAAGTAATCCCATCTAGGAGAGGATTGGATTTTACCATATGGACAATGGAATCAATATCTATTAGTTTGCCACCGGTAAATGAATGGGTTTCTGGATTGTGACATCCTATGCAATTATGTTTACATCCTTGGGTAAATACTACCAACCGTATTCCAGGACCGTCTACTATTGATTCTTCTATTATTCCTGCTACTCGTAGCTTCATCCCAACCTACCCCTTATGGGAAAATGATAAGTGTTTTATCCTATCTTCTACTTCTGCTTTTTTAGCATCATTAAATCTATCTAGGGTGCCTACTAAGTATCCTGTAATACGGCGGATCCTTTCAAATCTAATAACCCCTTCTTCCCTACCACATTTAGGACATACATCTCCTATTATTCCCGTATAGCCACAAACTGGGTCCCTATCTACTGGATGATTTATTGAGCCATAGCCTATTCCAAACTCCTTCATGGCTCTTACAATTTTTTCGAAGGCTTCAAGATTTTGTGATGGATCTCCATCTAATTCTATGTAGGTTATGTGTCCAGCATTGGTTAACTCATGGTATGGGGCTTCTAATCTTATTTTGTCAAAGGCTTTTATCTTATAATAAACAGGAATGTGAAAGCTATTTGTATAATATTCCCTATCAGTAATACCTTCAATGTTCCCATAGATTTCCCTGTCTATCTTTACAAACCTACCTGCAGTTCCCTCTGCTGGAGTTGCCAATAGGGTAAAATTCATTTTATATTGTCTGCTTATATCATCTACCTTGTCCCTCATAAATTTGACGATTTCTAGGCCAAGGGCTTGAGCTTCCTCGCTTTCACCATGATGACTGCCAATTAAGGCCTTTAGACATTCAGCTAACCCAATAAATCCTATGGACAGGGTACCGTGTTTTAATACTTCCCTAATTTCATCATCCTCAGATAATTTCTCAGAATCTATCCAAATTCCTTGCCCCATAAGAAATGGAAAATTCCTTACCTTTTTTCTTGCCTGGATTTCAAACCTTTCTATCAACTGTTCTATTACTAAATTCATGGTTTCATCTAGTCGTTTGTAAAAAGCTTCAATATTTCCCCTGTTTTCTAGACCTAATCTAGGTAAATTTATGGTAGTAAAGCTTAAATTTCCTCTGCCATATACTATTTCTCTACTAGGGTCATGGACATTACCTATTACCCTAGTTCGACATCCCATGTAGGCAACTTCCGTTTCAGGATGGCCTTCTTTATAGTATTTTAGATTAAAGGGTGCATCTATAAAGGAAAAGTTTGGAAATAGCCTCTTGGCACTGACCCTGCATGCCAATTTGAACAAATCGTAATTTATGTCGTCTTTATTATAATTAATGCCTTCCTTTACCTTAAAAATTTGTATTGGAAATATGGGGGTTTCTCCATTACCTAAGCCCCTTTCAGTGGCTAATAATAGGTTTTTTATTACCATCCTTCCCTCAGGTGATGTGTCTGTTCCATAATTTATTGAACTAAAGGGTATTTGGGCTCCTGCCCTAGAATGCATGGTATTTAAGTTATGGATCAAGGCTTCCATTGCCTGATAAGTTCTTCTTTCTGTATCCTTAAGGGCATTTTTTTCAGTAAATTTTTGAATTCTTCCTATTAACCTTTCGTCGTTTATAAGTTCTTTTAAATATTCCTTTTCCTTATCCCTGTATTCTTGGTTGTTATCTATTGTAGGAACTAGACTATACTCTTCTTCTAAAACCTTAAATATATTGTCTAAGTTTTCCTCTAAATCTATATCCTCTAAGATTAATTCAATCGCTTTCTTTAGATTTTCCCTATATAATTTTTTGTAAGTCTTTTTCACACCAATTGCCATTCCATAATCAAAATTTGGTATAGATTGGCCTCCATGTTGGTCATTTTGATTAGATTGAATTGCAATACAAGCTAAAGCTGAATATGACATTATATCATTAGGCTCTCTTAAAAAACCATGGCCTGTACTAAATCCACCCTCAAAAAGTTCTACTATATCAATTTGACAACAAGTTGTGGTTAAAGTAAGAAAGTCCAAATCATGTATATGAATATCTCCAGCCTTATGTGCCCTTGAATGGGCAGGGTTTAAAACAAATAAATCATTGAATTGCTTAGCAGACTCTGAACCATATTTAAGCATGGTTCCCATGGGAGTATCCCCATTAATATTAGCATTTTCCCTTTTTAAATCTATTTCCTTAGCCTCTTTAAAGGTCAAATCTTCAAAAACTTTCATGAGCCTAGTATTCATCTCTCTAATTCTGCTTCTTTCTGCCCTATATAATATGTATTCCTTAGCAGTCTTGGCATGGCCTGACTCTATTAGGACCTTTTCTACTATGTCTTGAATATCTTCAACTCCTGGTATTGTACCTTGAAATTTTTCATTGAGAATAAGAGTCACCTTTTCAGCTAGTTCCATGCTAGTATTATAATCTTGACCTCCAACTGCCTGAGCAGCCTTAAATATGGCATTGGAAATTTTTTCAATATTAAAAGGAACCTCTCTCCCGTCCCTTTTTTTTATCTTAGTAATCATTTTGTCACCCCTTTATTGCACTATATATAGTTATTATATTGTAACAAAGCTCTATATATTGTGTCAATTTATTCAATAATAATTAATTTTTTTTAATATTCACAGCAAAATAATAGAATCCCCTTAGGGATTCACTATTTGCTTAAATCTATATGGCAATAACCTCCGGGATTTTTCTTTAAGTAGTCCTGATGATATTCTTCAGCTCTATAGAAACATTTCAAAGGCATGATTTCTGTTACAATGGGTTTTGAATATTTTTTCTTCTGCTCTTCCAAGGTCTTGTTGATAACATTTAGGTCTTCTTCATCTACATAATATATACCAGTCCTATATTGGTTTCCTATGTCTGGCCCTTGCCTATTTAATAAAGTAGGATCTATTATATTCCAAAACTTATTAAGCAGTTCTTCTAAGGAAATTATACTCTCATCAAATTTTACATAGGTAGTTTCTGCATGACCTGTAATTCCGGTACATACTTCTTCGTAGGTGGGGTTTTCCTTTGTTCCATTGGCGTAACCTACTTCAGTATCCATTACTCCATNTATTCTTGACATATACTCTTCTACGCCCCAGAAACATCCTCCAGCAAAATATATCTCTTTCATTTTATTACCTCCATATATTTTAAGATATAATCTAATTCAAGGAAATAGTATTATTCTACTAATTGTTGATTACCTGAGTCCAATCAATAGGATAAATTCAGCTCCATCTAAATCTATATTATTGTCTTCATCTACTCTCCCACTAAGATTTGTAAATATAAACCTAAATTCAAAATTTTCTTCAATACCCAATAATGATATGTCATAGATCATATCTATTGGGTGAACCAGGTTTTTCCTTCCATTTGTATCCGATTCCACTTTTTCATACAAATCCCTAACAAAATCCATTATATCCCGTTGGAGTATGACCTCATCTTTCTTGGAAATAGCTAATATATTCTCCTGCCTGTTATACCTTATTATTAGTTCAGCAACTTCTATTTCATTTTCCTGCCAAGAATTAATGTTAACTAAGTATTGAAAGTCACCTATATTTATGGGCTCTTCTAAGTCAATACTATAATAGAAATAACTATATTCTTCAAAGGGAGTAGTAGAATATGGATTATATTTGAATCCCAAAATCCTTTCCATATCATCAATATTAAAATCCCTAGGTAGAGATTTTATGTCATTTATACTGTGATTTCTATGGAAATAACTTATTATATTGCTAAGCTCTTTTTGGGCCTCCTTAGAAACTTTTTCATTTGGAATAATTTCCCCATTTAATACCATGTTATTTGCAATTAATATCTTTTCAAATCTCCTATTTTGACTATATTTTGCTACAGAAAAGCTACTTAATGGGCCATAAACAGATATCAATACTACAATTGATAAGCTTATGGGAATAAGTATATTTTTTAAGGGTTTCTTAATTGAAAAATATATCATAGTTCCTAATACCCATAGACCCAAAATAATTACGTAATACCTGTTTTCAGTAATTCCATATTGGGCCACCCTCTGGTATATAGATAAAAACATCATCAATAAAATAGGCAATATTATCTTTGGGAAAATTTCTTTAAACAGTTTAGCTATTCTGTTTTCTTCCAATATTGGGGTTAGCAAAAAAATTACCCCAACCGATAAGGTAGAATACCATAACACTAAGTGAGAGACCAAGCCCCTTGGCCACTCATTTGTTACAAGTATCTTAGCAAAATATAGGTAGAGTATTAATGTATATACACTAATTAAAGGTATAACTATATAGGTCAATAAAACTATTAAGGACTTATTATACTTAACCCCTTTATACTCCCTCTCTATGGAAGGTAATTTAGATAGAAATAAGGATACTGCAAATACAAATACAATGATTAAGAAGGTATAAAGGTATAACTCTCCTTTAATATTAATATCGAATAGTTGATTAATGGTTAATAATATAATAGATATACCTATATAAAGAACAAAAGAATATATAAAGGTTATGGCAAATCCTTGGAGGACATCCATTATATAATATTCATAGTCTTTATCTTTCCCAATTCTTGGAATATATAGAAATGCTAATAAAAGGAAGAGCATGGTTCCAAAATACCTGTAACCTGCCATAGCCCCTATGCTATCCAAGAAAAAGAAATAATATAATACTAAGAACAAGCCCCCTCCTACATAAAGAAGTAGAGGATATAATCTGTTATTCTTGCTAAACTTTTCTATTAATAGTGCAATACACAGAGATAAAGGTATTCCTAATCCTAAGACTAGGGCAATTTTTTCTAAGGTCTCTTTAACAACTCCACTTATTTGGCTTTCGATTAAATAAATTAATAAGAGGGCTAATAATGAAGATATGNCAATTGTTATTGGAAATCTTCTAAGGCTTTTCCTAATACTCAATACCGTTGATTTAACTCTTTTTAATAGGCTCATAAACTCTTCCCTTCTTTATTTTAATTTAAAAAACATGATTTCCTATTACATTATATACCTTATCCTTATTTTTTAACCATTTTTCATAGGAGTCAATCTCCCTAAAGACTTCTTTTATATTATTGTTTAAGGTCTTGATGCTACATTCGCATAAAAAATCTACATCTACATGGTTTGCAAAGTTTAAAGCTATGGCATCCATTATGTTGTCCAATATTTCTTCCTTTTCCTTGTCCTTCATATCTTTTTCTTCTAGTATTAATTTGATGCTTTCATAGAACTTATACCTAATAAATATAATAAAGCCTTCAAAATCTTCAGCCTTGTTCCCTTCTTCTATTTCAAATATTATCTTAAAGAATAAATTCCATCTAAAGTCCTTATTGATTATTTCTAAAATACTGTTTCCTACCTTCCTTGTAAAACAATCGTTAAAGGAAACTGGTCTTTCAAAATCTATATATTTATTGAAAGATATATGGCTCCTTCCAATTTCATTTAACCTGTTTAAGATCCTAATGAAGTTGGCACTATAATTTTCAGTTTCTTCAAGTCCACCTTTCATAAATATATAATCTACTATTACATCTGTAGATTTTTTAAAATCTATTACAAATCCCAATTCTCTTTTTAATTTTACAATGTATATATCATGAATTATCTTAGATAGTAAAGCTTGTAATTGGGCTTTTTTAGTCATAGAGTTGCTGGAGTCCATGCCCTTTAAATGATTATATACTAGCATCAACTGCCTATCTATCATAGATAAATTGTCTTTAATAGAAGACATTATATCCCTAAAAAAATCTTCAGTTAACATGTAATTAAAATTCTTGTATAATATTCTATGGTCTATTTCGCCCCAGAATACGTTTACCAAGGATTTAATTTGAAGTTCAAAATTAACTGAAATATCATCCTTAACATATTTTCCATCGATTTTATATATTTCAAAACCATTTTTTTGCTTTTGGGGCTGTTTAGTCTTTAAATCTAGCATAATGTTTGAATTTAAAGGATTAGTATAATAGCCATCTTCTAATTCAATATTAAATAGCTTCACTATATCATCATAAATTTTTTTCTCATCTTCAATAAACCTACACTCAATTCTAAAACCTATTAAATCAGATAGATTATTCAATAAATTCTCCGGAGTCTTGTACTTTAAATAAAAATTGTGACGTAGGATTTTCTCTCTCAAACTTTCAGGAGATTTAATTCTATAACTAACCTTTAAGAAATGATCATTTATAAAAAAGCTATCGGTAAAAAACTTTTCTAAGGCTGCTGCTACTTTATCTATACTATCTCGTTTCTTTTCAATGAGCTCCAATGTTTCATCAATAAAGTCAAATAGTTCCAGCTTCATTTTCATCCCCCTAAGATAAAATTAATTATATTCCCTCAATAAATTATATCATAATTGCAATAATAATATTAAAAAAAGAAAAGAGAAATCCTATGGATTTCTCTAATCGAATTTATCAAAGTATATTAACTCTTCTGGTATGCCTTTAGCAGTTAATGCTTCTACCATTGTATCAATCATGGCCTTATTGCCGCAAAGATAGGCTTCTTTGTTTTCTCCACTATCTAAGTACTTTTCTATGGCAACGTTTACCCTACCTCTCTCCCCTTTCCAATTATGTTCTTCTGTTACCCTGGTTAAAGTAGGAATATATTTAAAATCATACATAGTTTCTTCCAATTCCTTTAAAAAATCAGTCATCATTAAATCTTCAGGTGTCCTAGCACCAAAGTAAAAGGTTGTTTTTCTATTGATATTTTTTTCCTTCATATACCTAAGTATTGAAAGTATTGGTGCTATACCAGTACCTGCAGCAACTAAGACTATTTCCCTATCGCTATCTTCATGGAAATAAAAATCTCCATAGGGACCATTTATTTGTACCGTGTCCCCAACTTTTAAATGCTTGTGTACATAAGTAGTACAAATACCATTAGGCACATATCCTATAAACAATTCTATATGATTTTTTTCAAAGGGTGATGATGCTATGGAGTAAGCCCTATATACTTCTTCGTCATTTCCTTCATATTTTGGAGCTTTAAATTGTATAAATTGACCTGGTTTAAAGTTTATTTCCTCTCCTTCAGGCAACTTAAGCTTCAACCTCTTTATAACAGGAGTTACATCTTCCATCTCTTCCACAACTGCAGTGTATTCCTTTACATTAAACAACTCCTCTGGTATTTCTATTTTTATATTTTCCTTTACCTTACACTGGCAAGAAAGCCTAACTCCTTGCTCTATTTCTTCTTCTGACATAAAAGGAATTTCAGTAGAAAGTATTGGTCCTCCACCTTCCAAGACCCTTACCTTACAATATCCACAGGTACCCTTTCCACCACAAGCGGAAGGTATGAAAATTTTCTCATCAATTAAAGTAGATAATAGGGATGACCCCCCTGCAACTGTATATTGTTTATTTTCATTAATTGTTAAAGTTACTTCCCCATAATTACCTATTGTTCTTTCAGCTAAAGTAAGTAAAAATGCAAATATGGCTGAAATGGCTGAAATAGATACTGTTGTTATAATTATTTCGTTCATATTGGCCCCCCTTTATTGAATCTGAACTATGCCAGAAAAGCCTACAAAAGCTAAGGCCATTAGTCCAGTAATAATTAAACTGATGCCAGCGCCCTCTAAACCCTTAGGTATTGATGCTCTCTTTAGTTTTTGTCGGATCCCAGCTAAGGCTACTATGGCTAAGGTCCAACCTATTCCCGAACCTATACTAAATCCAATTGATTGAAGAAAATTATATTTTCTAATAATCATAAATAGGGAAACTCCTAAAATGGCACAGTTCACAGTTATTAAAGGTAAAAATATCCCTAAGGCATAATACAAGTTTGGTAAGTATCTCTCTACTACCATCTCCAATAATTGCACAAAAGCTGCTATGCTAATTATAAACACTATAAATCTTAGATATTCTAAATTCAATGGCACCAATACATAATAGTAAACTAAGTAATTTATAATAGTTGTACAAGCTAAAACAAAGGTAACTGCCTGACCTAAGCCTAAGGCAGTAGGTATTTCCTTAGAAACAGCAATATAAGAACACATCCCTAAGAAATTGCTGAATATCATATTGTTAGTAAATATAGCTGCAAAGAAGATAACCATTGGATTAAGTTCTATCATTATTTAGCCACCTCACCTTTCTTTACATCTTTATTTTTTTCTTGGATAGTATTACTTACCCAGATAATAATAGCCAAGAGGAAAAAAGCAGCTGGTGGCATAATCATAATAGTCCAAGGTGTCCACCAATCACCTAAAACCTTAATACCAAATATAGTACCAAAACCAAATAGCTCCCTTACAAAGGCTATCATCAGTAAGACTATGGTGTAACCTAAGCCTGAAGCTACCCCATCTAAGAATGAAAGTATTGGTGGATTTTGCTGGGCATAAGCTTCTGCCCTACCCATGATTATACAGTTTGTAATTATTAAGCCTACATAGGGTCCAAGGGCCTTGCTCATTTCAGGCATATATGCCTGCAAAAATATATCTACTATAATAACATAGGCTGCAATTATAAGTACTTGGACCATCATCCTTATATGTTTAGGAGTATAATTTCTAATTAAGGATACGGTAAAGGAAGATAGGCCTGTTACAAACATTAATCCTACTCCCATTATCAATGAATTCATCATCAAATTAGTAACAGCCAAAGCAGAACATATACCTATTATTTGAACTATAACTGGATTGTCCTTAATTACACCCATTTTAAATATTTTCTTTGGGCTATCCATTAACTATTCCCCCTTTCCTTTAGAAATCTGTGTAGGTCTTCATTGATTATGTTGCTGACTGATTTAGACGTTAAGGTAGCCCCTGCAATGGCATCAACATTGCCTCCTGGTGCAGGCCTGTAAATAATATAATTTCCATCTGATGCCTTAGTTAAATCTAAGCCCCTAAATTGTTCTTTGAAATCATCTTCAGAAATCCTTCCTCCAAGGCCTGGGGTTTCACTATGTCTTATAAAGTCGATTCCAAGTATTGTAGAATAATCATGGGAAATTCCCACATATGCTTCAACACTGCCCCAAAGACCAGGACCGCTTACAGGTACTGCATAACCTAAGACTTGGCCCTCATCTCCATGATATACGTAAACTAAACCATCTTCGTAGGGCATAGAGCTAATTTTTTCATCAAAGACCTTTAAAACATCCTCTGGTTTTTCTGATGGAGGTTTAATGTCGAAGATATACAAAATTTTCCTACTCAATTCTATTTCCTGATTTAAGGCTACCCTTTCAGCAGTACTTTGGTTTAAAAAAGCTAAAACAAAGGTAAATATGGCAGTAATCAAGACCATAAAGATTATTGGAAATATAAATGACTTTTTCATATTGCCACCTCTTCTTTCTTCGCCTTTAACTCTTTTCTATATTTTTTAAAAGCATTGACTCCTTCATCCATAATAGGTACAAAAGTATTAGCAATAAGAATGGCAAACATCATTCCTCCTGCAAACAAGGCATAACCCCTAATAATTACTGTAACTATCCCAACTAAAATTCCATATATCCATTTTCCTTCTTTTGTTTTTGGTGCAGTTATTGGGTCCGTTGCCATGAATACTGCTCCAAACAACAAGCCCCCTGCCAAGATTCCAAAAATAGGATTTGGTATTTGACTTACACCTAAGGCATACAAAATACCACTAAAACCCGTAAATCCAATAAGTACCGCAGCCATAATCTGCCATGAAGCAACCTTCTTATAGATTAGGTAAATTCCTGCAAGGATAATTAGAATAGCTGAAGTTTCTCCTAAGGAGCCAGCAACATTTCCTAAAATTAAAACCTTCATAGAAGCTAAATTTCCTGTTTCTCTAAATATAAGCATAGGTGTAGCTTGAGATATTGCATCGATACCTTCAGTTAAATAAGTTGCAAATCCCCCTGGAAATCCTGTGGCTGATTTTGACCATTGAATAGTAAGTGGTGTTGGGAAGCATACATATACAAAGGCCCTAGCAACTAAGGCAGGATTAAATATATTCTTTCCAAAACCACCGAATACTTCCTTCGCAAAAAATATACCAAATATTATTCCTATGGCTGCTATCCAAAATGGAGTAGCTGGTGGTAAAGTCATAGTGTAAAGAAGGCAGGATACAAATACTGCCTCTGATACCTTCCTATTGTATTTTTTTTCAAATATCCATTCAGTAGCCAAGCCTGCAATAGTTACAACCATTAATAATAATAAAGATCTCCATCCAAAAAAATAGATAGAACTTATTACAATTGGTATCAAAGATACAATAACTGTTCGCATCATCTTTTGTTTCATGAAATGCTTCTGATAGTTTTCCTTTAGCAAAATAACACCCCCGTTATCTGATTAAATTATTAATATACTAATATGATATATTCCCAATAATTGTTGAAAATAATATTTATTAATAAGATGTAATCTTATATAAGTTATATTTAGATAAAAAAAAGAAAGGATAATTCCTTTCAAAAAAATAAAACCCCTTAAAGACATCTTTAAGGGGCAATTAGCATCCGTTACTATAGAATATTGATATTTTCTGCTTGTAGACCTTTTTCACTTTCAACTACATCAAATTCAACTTTTTGACCTTCTTCTAAAGTTTTGAATCCTTCTTTGTTGATTTGGGAGAAGTGAGCAAATACATCATTGCCTTCTTCTGTAGTAATAAATCCAAATCCTTTCTCTGAGTTAAACCATTTTACTGTACCTCTCATTGCATATACCTCCGAAATTTTATTACTTTAATTCTTCGAAATAATGCTAACAATAAAATTTCTCGGACATATGCAGATATAAAATCTGTACTTCCAGAAATTATTGTGTTGCCAATTATTTACTTCCGAATTAAAGCTTCATACTAATACTACCACACTATTGTAGATATTGCAACTATATTTTTCTAAGTTTTTTCTTTTTTTCAATATTTTCTTATTTAATTTTTCTTAATATTATAAGGACCTTTATTTTATATTTATATTTAATTTATAATTTATTGGGTAAAATTATATTGTATTTGATATAATGAAAATGGTTATAGATAACCTTATACCAATATAATTTTTTTTGGAGGGATATTATGCACACTATGATTAAAAAATATGTAGATCAAGGTTTCATGACTGAGGCAGAAGGAAATTATATTCATGAAGCAATTCAAAACAAAGAATCCATTATTGTTTCAGGTCATAGGTCTGCAGGTATTAGACCATTGATGGCTGCATTAATGGCAATAGCAAAGTCTAGTTTCAAATCAGTTCAAGTTAAAGGATTTGAAGACTTAGAAAATGAAACAGAATATTTCCTTATTCCAGGCTTAGATAACTTAGATTTTGAAAAGCTTATCTTTGAAGCAATGAAAAAGCCCAATACCTCCTTTGTTACATTGAAGGAACCAGAACATCCTTACTCCATAATGAAGTTATTAAGACAAGTTTTTAAGGAGACTGGAGATACTTCTAAGGTCTATCAAGTATTGGAATGTTCAAAAATTGATGATGTGCCAAAATTAACTAAGATTACGAGAATGACCCTAAATGAAAAAGGCAGAATAGAAAAAGAAGACTTTGAAGGCTAACAATACCGCTTATGGATTTAAACCATAAGCGATATTATTTTTCCCATATAGTTATTCCTAAGGCATGACTTGCTTCTGTTTCTTTATGGACAATATTATGAAAAAACACTTTATTATGCTTGTTAACATTAATCTCATTTATTCCAGATAATATGGTATTTCCATATTTTATCTCTTTTTTATATAGGATTTCAAATTCTCTTAATAGATAATTATCGTATATTTCCTCTGGAACTGCTTCTACCATCCAATCTAAGTATACTGTATTATTTACATGATTATTATAGTCGATATCTGATCTCCTAACATGAAAATCCAGATGATCTACTATATTTATTTTTTCTTTAAAATCATAAAATTCATCAAAGGCTCTTTCATCAATTTCCTTATAGCCTAATTGCAACTCCTCAGGTATTCTAATGGGCCTTTTCTTCTTAATATCAACAAAAATCCAAAAGGTTGATGCTTTTCCTATTACTTCTTCCTTTTCATCATATATAAAAAATTCCCTATTGGCGTAAAACCTATCTATACTAGATGACCAGGTTTCAATTATTATCTTCTCCTTAGCCTTTGGATACCTATCTATTCTAACCTTCCACCTGTGTAACATCCAAGCATAGTTTAATGCTTCCAACCTATCAATTTTTACAATTGTACTACTATGTTCACCGGCTATTTCGCCTAGTAAATTTAACAAAGATGTTGGTTTCAAATTCTTATTTTTATCAGTTTCATAATAGGATATTTCAAAGGATTTCCTAAACTTAGACAAATAACCCAACTCCTTTCCCAAATCAAGTCACATTCTTAATCCACTTTCTAGACCTTACCCTAGGAATGCCAATTGCTGCCTTAACTACTTCTTCCACTGAAACTAATAGAAAAACAAAATAAACTGGCAATTTTAATAATAAGGCTCCCAAAAATGCCAATGGTACTCCCACTAACCATACAGTCCCCATCTCTAAGTACATAGAGAAGGCTGTATCTCCACCTCCCCTTAGAACTCCCACAATTAAAGTGGAGTTGAAGGTTCTTATAAAATAAAATAGGCCCATAACCATGATTAAATTCCTGGACAAATTATATACATCTGTATCTAGATTTCTAAATAGTTTTAATGTCAAATCTGGTGTTAAGAATAATATAGTTCCTAGGATTAAGCCCGTAATAGTTGACATAATTAAAAATTGTACTGCATATTCATAGGTTTCCCCTTCCTTGCCCTCGCCGATTTTATTGCCTACCATAACTGTACAAGCATTGGATAAGCCCCTAACTAAGACAAAGAAAATATTTTGGATTGTGGCAGCAATCTGTACTGCTGCAGTAGCCTCTTCCCCTATACGGGCATAGGCAACAGAATACATTACTTGCCCTAAGGACCATAGGGCTTCATTTAGAATAACAGGGTAAGTAGTTTTAAAATACCTTTTTATAAAGCCCTTTGGCCAAGAGCTTAACTCTTTTATATTTGCTGCAAGGGGATCAATATCCTTATATACAAAATACAGAATCAATAAAATCTCTACTATTCTTGCAATTAAAGTCCCGTATGCAGCTCCCTTTACTCCAAGTCTTGGAAAACCAAAATGGCCAAAGATGAGTAAGTAATTGAATACAGTGTTGGTTATAAATGAAATGAAAGATACAAGCATTGGCATTTTAGCATGTCCTACGCTACGGGATGCTATACTATAGGAAAAACTTATTCCTGTTATTATATAGGAAAGGGAGACTATTCTTAAATAATCACACCCTAGTTTTATAACTATATCTTCTTTGATAAAAAAGCCCATAATAATTTCTGGAAAAAATAAAGCCATTATAGTAAATATTATGCCAGTAGCAGAAGTGGATATTATGGCCAAGCCCAATACTTTTTTAATATTATCTTTATCCCTCTTACCCCAATACTGAGATATAAATATGGATGCTCCGCTATTAATGCCAAATAGGATTAAGGAATAAAAAAAGAATAGCTGGTTTGCTAGCCCTAATGCTGCTATACTAGATTTTCCTAATTCCGATATCATTAAAGTATCTACCATGTTTAGCGAAGAAATTATTAAATTCTGTAATGCAATTGGAATTGCAATAATTAACATGTTTTTTACAAATACCCTATTGCTTGAAACCTTTCTCATTTATTACCTCCATAATATGGTTAGTCTAATACTATATTATATTATATAATTCAAAAATTTTAAATCATGGAATTAGGAGCTGATTAATGATTTTCAAATAGAAATCTATACTGCTTCTTATAAAATCCTCTTGTCAAATAAAAATGCCCAATAAGGGCAAATTAATGTCTTCCATACCTAGTATGATCATTACCCAGGTAATCAATATTGGCATATATCCTAACTACTCCCTCATCTTCATAGGGTATAATTTCAATATCCCTTGGTCTACCATCATCTCCTCTTCTTTCTAAATGGTTTTTTATTATTTCTGTAGCAATTTCATCTGTATACTGATTTTCGTATACCTTGTTAAAATCACTGGCAGTCATTTCCAACACAGCTCTATGGACTCCATTTTCTACAATTCTTTTTTCCTTAATATTATTGTACAACATAGGAAGCCTCCTTATTAATATTGTCAACATTATATTTTCTTTATTAGTGGATTTTTATGCTAATAATGAAAAAAACCCTTAGGGCTTCCTAAGGGTTTTTCATTGCTAATCTATGGCTTCAATGATTTTACTCAAAATAGGATTAAAGAGTTTTTCAATTGATTCTTTTGAACTATGGTATCCCTTAAATGATATATTACTTATTTCTTTTACCATAGGTAATTCGCCTAATAATTCAAGTCCTAATTCCTTCAAAAATTTCTCTATATTTTCTCCATCATACATTCTAATCTTTTCATCACAATTTGGACATTGGATATAGCTCATATTCTGCACTACTCCAAGTATATCTATATTCAATTTTTTTGCCATATTTACAGCCTTAGCTACTATCATTGAAACCATATCTTGAGGTACAGATACCATTACTAGGCCATTTATTGGTATAGAATCCATTACTGTTAAGGCTACATCACCAGTTCCCGGTGGCATGTCTATAACTAGATAATCTAAATCTCCCCAATATACATCTGTCCAAAATTGTTTAACTGCTGAAGAAACTATGGGGCCCCTCCATATAACTGGCTGATTCTCATCTTCCATTAGGAGATTAAAGGACATTACCTTAATACCATTATCTGTCAATGCAGGTTGTATAAGGCCGTTTTTAGATACTACCTGTACATCCTTTAAACCCAGTAATCTTGGAATACTTGGTCCAGTAATATCTGCATCCATTATTCCTACTCTATAACCTTCACTCCTTAATCCTTCAGCTATAAGGGTTGAAATAGTAGATTTTCCTACTCCTCCTTTACCGCTCATTACCCCAATAACCCTATTAATACTATTTAAAGGATTGTTTATAATTGTGCATCCTTCTTGAGCCTTTGAACAATTGTTTTTAGCTGGACAGCTGTTGCATTTTGACATATTATGCTCCTTTCAAACCTATATATTAAAAGATTATTACTTTACTTAATACTACTATACACCTTTTTTAATTGATAAATTAAGTTGAGTTTTTTACATTTTTGTAATAATTTGCTTAAAAATCTTTTATTCATAATAATAGGAAATTGGGAAATAATAGAATTGATTCTATTTGAAATATAAGGGAAAGGAATGTAAAAATGGATATAGATAAATCTTTAATATGCCCTAAATGTAATGGAGTACATTTCGAGATAAAAAGAATGGCAACCTATCTATATACTTATAAATTAGATACTCCCTTAACTGAGGAATGGAGTAAAGAAGATGAGGCTTTGCCTTTCCTATTTGATAATAGGGAATTATTAAATAGTAAAGAATATGTCGAATGTAAGGAATGTGGAGCACAATTCCCTTGCCAGCTAAATGGTAAAGGTAACATTCACTTTACCATATTGCAAAAAGCCATCCCTTCAGACTTAGTGAAAGAACCAAACTTTTTTGGATAAGCTTAATGGTTTTCTCTATATTTTAAATACCTATCTAAAATGTCTTTATTATCATTAAAAAAGTTACATAGTATTTCTATATTTTTGACTGTACTAGGAGTAATATGGTGTTCTATTAATTCAGTTTGCATCAAGGCCTTTTCTTGACATCCTATGAATCTAAGAAAATTTTCTATAATATTGTGCCTATCTAATAAAAATTTGCCTTTCTCCTTACCCATTTCTGTAAGTATAATTATTCCATACTTTTCAAAATCTACTAAGCCTAATTGCCTAAGTTTTTTTGTCATTTTAGAGGCTGAAGAAGCTTTCACATTTAATAGGTTGGATAAAGTCTTTATTCTAATATAGGTATTATCTTTACAATGTCTATATATCATTTCTAAATAATCTTCTAAGGATGGAGTAAGTGGATTTTCACTATACCTTTTTAATTCATACCCTCGTACCGTCTTAAAAGAATTGTTCATACATTCACCACCTATCTTTTATTCTATATATATGTGTAACCCTTAGAAACTATTTATCATATTTTAATTATAGATGTTTCCCTAGGCTAAATTTTGAAGGAGGTTAATATATGAAAGACAATTACATTCCTTTAAGTTCCTTATCAGTAGGTGAAAAAGCAGTAGTAAAAAAACTTACATCTAAGGGCCTAATCCGTAGGAGGCTAATGGATTTAGGCCTGATCAATAACACTGTGGTTGAAGTCCTACACAAGAGTCCCCTAGGCGATCCTGTAGCCTATTTAATCAGAGGAGCTGTAATTGCCCTTAGATCTGAAGTTGCATCTATGATATTAATAGAAAAATTTAATTTGGAGGAGAAATAATGGGTTTATCTAAGACAGCTACGGGATTAAACATACTACAAGATGAACTTAAAATAGAAAGAACTTCACCTGAAGATAAGATAATAGCCTTAGGGGGAAACCCAAATGTTGGCAAATCTACAGTCTTCAATAAGCTAACAGGCTTAAACCAGCACACAGGAAATTGGCCTGGTAAAACAGTTACAAATGCTTTTGGAGCATACAATTATAAAAACTGTAATTTTATCTTAGTCGATTTGCCTGGAACATATTCTTTAATGGCCAATTCAGTTGAAGAAGAAGTAGCTAGAGATTTTATTTGCTTCGCCGAACCTCATGCTACAGTTATCGTAATAGATGCTACTTGCCTTGAAAGGAATTTAAATCTGGTATTACAAACTTTAGAAATCACCTCTAAGGTAATCCTCTGCGTTAATCTTATGGATGAAGCCAAGAGAAAAAATATCAATATTGACTTAGAAAAGCTTTCAGAGGAACTTGGAATACCTGTAGTAGGAACTAGTGCAACTAAGTCCATAGGCCTTTCAAGTTTAATGGATGAAATTTACAAGCTTTGCTGCAATGAAGTGGAATTAACTCCCATAAACATCAAGTATACAAAAGAAATAGAAGAGGCTATTTCTATGGTGGAGGAAAAGGTTAAAACTATGATTCCAAGCAAATTAAATCCACGATGGACTTCCATAAAACTGCTAGAAGGAGACATGAAGTTATTAAACTCCATAGATAAATACCTGGGTTTCGACCTAAGTAAAGAAAATACCATCATAAATGAAGTAAAAAGGGCTAGAGATTTTTTGAAAACTACTGGAATTGATTCTGATAGTTTTAGGGATATAACTGTCAGTACTCTAGTTAATATATCTGAAAGGATTAGCAAAAAAGTCGTAACTATAAACAATAAAGATTATGATGATTTCGATAGAAAAATTGATAATTACCTTACTTCTAAAAAATTTGGTTTCCCTATTATGGCTTTTCTCCTAATGGTAATCTTTTGGATAACTATTAGTGGGGCCAATATTCCATCTGAAATCCTGGCTAAGGGATTCACAATTTTGGAAGACTCTTTATCCTTATTTTTTCAATGGATAAATGCACCTTCTTGGCTACATGATGTCCTGGTACTAGGCATATTTCGAACCCTAGCCTGGGTTGTTTCTGTAATGTTACCGCCTATGGCCATATTTTTTCCCTTATTTACTCTATTGGAAGACTTAGGATACCTACCAAGGGTTGCTTTTAACTTAGATAATTTCTTCAAAAAATCCTATGCCTGTGGCAAGCAGGCCCTAACCATGTGTATGGGATTTGGCTGCAATGCAGCAGGCATAATAGGTTGTAGAATAATCGATTCCCCTAGGGAAAGGCTAATAGCTGTAATAACTAATAATTTTGTACCCTGTAATGGAAGATTTCCCATATTGATTGCTGTTACTTCCATGTTTTTTGCTGGCATTGTAAAAGGTAGCTTCCAGCCTGTAATATTAACTTTAATCGTAACAACTGTTATAGTCCTAGGTATTTTTATGACATTATTAATATCAAAAATACTTTCAAAGACTATTTTAAGAGGCCTGCCCTCCAATTTTACATTGGAACTGCCCCCTTATAGGAAGCCTCAAGTGGGAAGAATAATCATTAGATCAATCTTTGATAGGACCCTATTTGTCCTAGGTCGTGCTGTTGTTGTTGCCATACCTGCAGGCCTTATCATATGGATCATGGCAAATGTTTATATTAGAGATTCTAATATATTGACTTTCACGGCCAATTTACTTAATCCCCTAGCTAAGTTAATTGGCTTAGATGGCTATATATTGTTAGCATTTATACTGGGATTTCCTGCTAATGAAATAGTTATTCCAATCCTTTTAATGAGCTATATGGCTACAGGTTCTCTTACAGAATTAAACAGCTTAGCTGAATTAAAAGATTTCTTAGTAGCCAATGGTTGGACCTGGGTCACAGCAATATCTGTTATGCTGTTTTCTTTAATGCATTGGCCCTGTGCCACCACTTGCCTAACCATAAGAAAGGAAACCCAAAGTCTTAAATGGACCATAGTATCCTTTTTGACACCCACCTTAGCTGGATTTGCAGTATGCTTTCTTGTGGTAAACTTAATAAGATTTTTTAACCTACTTTAAAAGGAGCAAACTTAGACTTTTGCTCCTTTTTCAAAAAATTATCCTTGACCTATTTGTATATTTTATATTCCTCTGGCAAAAAATAGAATTATATATTAAAGGAGGAATACTATGACTTTTAGCAGAAAAAAAGTTTTTGACAATTTACCTATATCCTATTGGATTGATTCTATAACCCCATCTACATATCCTAGTTTAGAGGACAATATTAAAATTGATATTGCCATAATAGGTGGAGGCTTAGCAGGCATACAAATTGCCTATCAATTGTCTAAAGAAAATTTGAATATTGCCATATTCGAAGCAAATAATATTGGCCATGGAGCATCAGGTTATACAACTGCTAAAATTACATCTCAACATAATATTATTTATAGCAAGATTAGAGAACAATTAGGTGAAGAACTGGCCCAACAATATGCCAGTGCCAACGAAATAGCAATTCATGAGATTAAAAGAATTGTTGAAGAAAATAATATAGAATGTGACTATACTACACAATCTTCATATGTATATGCCCAAGAGGAAAAAAATTTACAAAAAATTCATGACGAAGTTAAAGCTGCAACTAGTCTAGGTATTGAAGCTTCCTTTGTTGAAGACATACCCTTTCCAATTGCAATTAAGGGGGCACTTAGGTTTGATAATCAATCCCAATTTCATCCCCTAAAATATTTAACTTCTTTGGCTAAGATAATCAGTGAAAAGGGAGTTAATATATATGAAAAGACTAGAATTATAGATGTTGAAGAAGAGAATAATAATTATATATTAACGACTAATAATGGTAAAAAGATAAGGGCTGAAAAAGTAATCATCTCTTCCCACTACCCCTTTTATAACAAACATGGATTGTATTTTTCTAGAATTTATGCTTCCAGGGCTTATATTATAGCCATAAAAGCTAAAGAAAAATATCCTGGAGGAATGTACATCAATGCAGAGGAACCTGCCCGCTCATTAAGATATGTCAATACCCCTTCAGGAGAACTAATACTTGTAGTAGGTGATGAACATAAAACAGGACAAGGAGAAGATATGAATAAGCATTATAATGCTTTAATAGATTTTGCCAAGGATATCTTTACCATAGAGGATATTCCCTATAGGTGGTCTACTCAAGATTGTATGACCCTGGATGATTTGCCCTATATTGGATACTATACAGCCAATACCCCTAATCTATTAGTTGCTACAGGATTTCAAAAATGGGGTATGACCAATAGTACTGTTGCTTCTATAATCCTTAAAGATTTAATACTGAAAGGCAATAGCCCTTGGCAAGATGTTTATAATCCATCTAGAAAAACTATTGCTGCCTCTACGAAAAAATTTATTACTGTAAATGCTGATGTAGCTAAACACCTAATAAAAGGGAAATTTGAATCCCTAGATAAGGAAATAGATATTCAAAATGGAGAAGCTCAAGTTGTAGAGATAGATGGCAATAGGGTTGGAGCCTACAAGGATGATAGGGGAAAAGTCCATTTTGTCAATACAACCTGCACCCATATGGGATGTGAATTAAATTGGAATAATGCAGAAAAATCTTGGGACTGTCCTTGTCATGGCTCAAGGTTTTCCCATAAGGGACAAATCCTAGAAGGTCCAGCAGTAAGGCCTCTGAATTTTACTGAAGATACAAATACAATAGAAAAACTATTTAAAGAAGACTTTTAACAAAAAGCTACCATTATGCATATGGTAGTCTTTTTTAACCTTCAAGGTAGGCCTTTTTAACCCTTTCATCTTCCAACATCTCTTTACTTTTGCCTTCCAATTCTATTTCACCATTTCTTATGATATATGCTCTGTCAGATACCTTAAGTGCCATATTGGCATTTTGTTCAACTAACAATATGGATATACCTTCCTTATTTATGTTTTCTATAATCGAGAATATTTCCTTTACAATAATAGGAGCAAGCCCCATGGAAGGTTCATCAAGTAATAATAGTTGCGGCCTAGACATCAAGCCCCTACCTATGGCTAGCATCTGTTGTTCTCCACCAGACAAGGTTCCAGCTATTTGTTCTTTTCTTTCCTTCAACCTTGGAAATAGGGAAAATATTTTTTCAAAATCCTCCTTTACTCCTTTTTTATCCTTTCTAGTATAGGCACCCATTTCAAGATTTTCCATAACTGTCATTTTAGAAAATATTCTCCTGCCTTCTGGAACATAGGATATGCCTAATTTTACTATATTTGTAGGAGTTAAGGAATGGATATTTTCTCCTCTAAACTTTATTTCCCCAGCTTCACATTTTTCTAAGCCAGATATGGATTTCAAAGTAGTACTTTTTCCAGCTCCATTGGCACCTATTAAGGTCACTATTTCCCCTTCTTCTATCTTTAAGCTTATATTTTTTACTGCATGGATTGGTCCATAGTATACATTTACATTGGAAAGTTCTAACATTCCTCAACCTCCTCTCCTAGATATGCCTTTATAACCCTTTCGTCATTTTGTATTTCTTCTGGAGTACCTTGGGCCACTAAATTTCCATAATCAAATACTAATACTTCATCACAGATATTCATTACTAAGGACATATCGTGTTCAATTAAAATTATGGTTAAATCAAAGGCTTCCCTTATCCAATTGATTAATTCCCTCAATTCTTTTGTCTCAATGGGGTTCATCCCAGCCGCTGGTTCATCTAAAAGAAGGAGCTTTGGTTTTGCTGCTAAAGCCCTTGCAATTTCTAGTTTTCTTTGATCACCATAGGGCAAGTTTTTTGCCAGTTCATCCTTTTTATCCAATAGATTAAATTTTTCCAATAATTCCAATGCATTTTCATAGGCATTGGCTTCAGCTTTGTAATAAGAGGGCAGCCTAAGGAAGGCAGAACCTATACCATATTTAAATCTATTGTGAAATCCAATGAGAATATTATCAAGGACAGTCATATCTTTAAATAACCTTATATTTTGAAAGGTCCTAGCAATTCCATAATGAACAATTTTATGAGGTTTTAAATCCTTAGTCCTAATCTTAGAATCTAAATTATAGGTTATTTCACCCGATGTAGGACTGTATATTCCCGTTAGGAGGTTGAAGAAAGTAGTCTTTCCTGCTCCATTGGGGCCAATTAAACCGATTATATTTCCCTTTTCTATATTTACATTAATATTTCTAATAGCCTTAATTCCGCCAAAGTTCTTTGATAGACTATTTACTGATAGCACCCACATTAAATTCTACCTTCTTTCTGTTTTTCTTTCTACTTTTAAATATCTTAAACTCCCTTTTGCCTAATATACCTTTGTGCCTATAGACCATTATTACAAACAATATTACTGAATAAATAACCATCCTCAATTCAGGTATTCCTTGTAGGAATAGTGAAATAATCGATAGTGAAATTGCACCAATTACTGAGCCTAAAATACTACCTATGCCTCCAAAAACAACTATTACTAGTATATCTATAGATTTCATAAAGCCAAAGGAATCAGGTTTTATGAAATAAAAGTAATTAGCATATAAGGACCCTGCTGTACCTGCAAAAAAAGCTCCAATGGCAAAGGCCAATACTTTGTAATAAGTAGTATTAACTCCCATGGACTCAGCAGCTATTTCGTCTTCCCTAATGGCTATACAGGCCCTGCCATGATAGGAGTTTAAAAACCTCTTTATCAACAATATTGTGACTAGGACAGAAGCAAATATCCAGGTCCAATTGGTGTATCGTGGTATATCGTTAAAGCCTATGGCACCCCCAATATAATCTGTATTTATGGCTATAACCCTTACAATTTCACCAAAACCTAAGGTTGCTATGGCCAAATAATCTCCCTTAAGCCTTAAAGTAGGGATTCCAATCAAAATACCAGCAACAGATGCCACAACGCCTGATAATAACAAGGCTAAAATGAAAGGTTGATTAAACTTAGCAGTTAGTATTGCTGAAGTATATGCGCCCATAGACATAAAAGCTGCATGTCCCAAGGAAAATTGGCCAGTAAATCCTGTAATTAAGTTTAAGCTAACTGCTAAAATGATATTTATACCTATAATAACTAAGTTTAGCTCATAATAGGAATCAATTATACCTGTATTTATCAGTACTTGAACTAAGATATAAAAAGCAAAAAGGATGACCCCAAGTAAAATCTTTTTATTAACTTTGTTCATCATCAGCGAACCTCCTCTCCTAAACCTTTTCCTTCACTGTTTTGCCTAATAATCCGCTGGGTTTTATTAGTAGAACTATAATCAATATGCCAAATGCAACTGCATCCTTAAATATGGATCCTCCATAGGCTGAAACTAAGGTCTCTACCATGCCAAGGAAGAAACCGCCAAATACTGCCCCTGGTATAAGTCCAATTCCTCCCAAGACTGCGGCCACAAAAGCCTTTAATCCAGGAACAGTACCCATTAGTGGATTTATTGTATTATAATATACTCCTACTAAGACACCAGCTGCCCCAGCTAAGGCAGAGCCAATTGCAAAGGTAAAGGATATTATCCTATTTATATCTACACCCATAAGCTGGGCTACATCTTTGTCTAAGGCTACTGCTCTCATGGCCTTACCTATTTTCGTCTTTAAGACAACATACTGAAGAAGCAACATAAGAACAATGGTTATTAAAATTATATAGATATTTTTTGTATCTAAGAGAGCCTTTCCACCTAATATGCTTATTTTATTGCTGCTTAAAACATCTGGAAAAGTCCTTGTATCTGGTTTTACAAAATACATCATGGTATATTGTAAAAACAAGGATACTGCTATGGCAGTTATAAGGGCAGAAATTCTTGATGCATTTCGTAAAGGCTTATAAGCTACTTTCTCTATCAATATTCCTAAAATACTACAAGTTACCATGGAGATTAACAAGGCTGGGACAAAGCCTAGGCCTAAAAATCTAGTTACAGCATATCCTACATAGGCCCCTATCATGTAGATATCTCCATGAGCAAAATTTATTAAATTTATTATTCCATATACCATGGTATATCCCAGGGCTATTAAGGCATAAATGCTACCTAAGGATATTCCATTTATCAATTGTTGTAATACTTGCTCCATAATTAACATCCTTTCTATTGGAGGGAATGCCTATAAGGATTATAAGCTCCTTAGACATTCCCTTAATTGATTATTTTGGATCTAATTTCTTCAAGAATGTTGGAACCCCATCTATCAATTCGATTATCGTTGTAGATTTAATCGGGTTATGGTATTCATCAATAGTTATAGTTCCTGTAACCCCTTTAAAATCCTTAGTTGCTTCAAGGGCTTCTTTTATTTTTTCAGGACTAGCTTCTCCAGCTCTTTCTATGGCATCCTTTAATAAATATGCCATATCATAGCCTAAAGCATTGAATCCATCTGGCTCCTTATTATATTTTGCCTTAAAGCTTTCTCTAAATTTTACAACCTCTTCTGCATCATCCATTGGTGAATAGTGATTAGAGTAATAGACATTGTTTGCTGCTTCCTTTCCTGATATTTCAACAAATTTAGGTGATTCGTATCCATCTCCGCCTAAAATCGGTACGTCTAATCCTAGCTCCCTGGCTTGTCTAACAATTAGGCCTACTTCTTCATAATAACCTGGTACAAATAAAACTTCTGGGTTAGCTCCCTTAATATTTGTCAATACGGCTTTAAAGTCTGTATCCTTAGCTTGATATGCTTCTTCTACTAGGATCTTGCCTCCATATTTTTCTATAGTCTCTTTAAAGGCCTTTGAAAGTCCTTTTGCATAATCAGATGTACTATCTGCTAAGATGGCAGCATTTTTTGCCCCTAAATCATTTACAGCAAATTCAGCCATTATAACTCCCTGGAAGGAATCGCTAAAGCAGGTTTTAAAAATATACTCTCTAACATTTCCATTGCTATCTACAGTTATATCGTCTGCTGTTGCAGAACCGGTAATTAGTGGAATTTTGTTTTGCATAGCAGCAGGAATGGCAGCCTTAGTGTTTCCAGAGGTAGCTGGTCCAAGTAGGGCTACGACATTTTCTCTAGTTGCTAACCTTGCGGAAACATTGGCAGATTCTGTATCCTCTGATTTATTGTCAATCTTAACTAATTCTATTTCTTTGCCTAGCACTCCGCCGCTTTTATTGATTTCTTCAACGGCTAATTCTATACCTTCTGTTAAACCTTGACCATAAGTTGCTACTCCACCTGATAGTTCATAGTTTAATCCAACTCTTATAGTATCACCATTATTAGATGATGAATTTGATGTACATCCAGCTAACAAACTCAATACCAATGCCAAAGATAAAATTCCAAGCAACTTTTTCTTCATTACAGTCACCACACTCCTCAGTATTTTTTTATTGAAAATGAAATCCATATTCATCATGATTTGCATAATAAAGATTTAATATCGGCCGATATTAAAAAAACCTCTACATGTATGCAAATACATGTAGAGGCCAATTAGGCGTTACCACTCTACTTCGTAATTATCTCGCGATAATTACCTCCCTAGGTTCAATACTAAACCCTGGCCTTTTAACGGGGCCTACCGATATGGCTTACTTATACGTTTCAGCCATATAACTCCGAAGTGATCGTTCCCTATTAAATCGATGCTGGCTCTCACCTTCTGCCAGCTCTCTGTAATCGATTTTGCTAATAGTTCACCCTTCATCATAGTTTTTAAAAATATTAAATTTTATAAAGATTGCAATCTTTATAATAATTAGAAATTAATATAGCATGCTAAAGCGATATTGTCAACACTTTATTTGACTTTTTTTGCACTTTTTTTATCAAATCAAATTTGGCCTTGGATCTAACCCTTGATATTTCAAGGCTTTCACCATTTTACCTTTTTCTAAAAAATTGTCAAAAAATCTGTTAATTATTTCCTTTAAACATATCTTGTGAAAGTTTAGGCAAGAAAAAATGATAATGCTAATTGATAATTTAGAACAATGTGGTAAAATATATTGTAATTATACCCCCTGGAGGTTTGTTTATGAAAGAAAAAATTCTCAGCATTCTATCAATCTTTGCTGCCTTCGGTGCAGCCTTTTGTTGAACAGGTGGATTAATATTGGGATCCCTAGGTTTAGGGACAATTGGACTAGCATATATGTCTCATATAACAAAATATAAACCTATTTTCGTCCTGATAACAGCAGGATTATTGTTTCTTTCCTATAGCTTAATAGAAAAAAACAATTCTAGCAGAGGCACAAAGATAGTTTTTTGGATTTCTGCTATAGTTTCAATAATCATTCTATATTATCCAAATATAATAAATCTTTTTAACAAATAAAGTAAAGGCCTAAGTGGCTTTTACTTTATTAGGATTGATTTTACCCTATTGCTCCATTTGCCACACCTATCTCCAAAACAACCGATTTCTTGATTGTTTTCAATTAATTTTACAACCTCACACCTATTGCTGCAGCCTGAACATTCAAAGCTATTGGATTCAAATTTGCTATCAGCAAGGTTAAAACCTTTAAAATTAGTTTTTCTTTCTTTTTCTGCCATTTCTTTTCCTAATATAGCCGCTCCTATGGCCCCCATTACATTATAGTCTTTTGGCACGATTATTTCGAAACCTAAAGCCCTCTCAAAGGCAGCCTTTATCCCCTTGTTCGCTGCAACTCCTCCTTGNAAAAAAACCTTTGGCAGTATTTCCTTACCCTTGCCTACATTATTTAGATAATTTCTAACTAAGGCATCACAAAGTCCTCGAATAATATCAGCCTTATTATAACCTAGCTGCTGCTTATGAATCATATCCGATTCTGCAAAAACTGCACACCGTCCTGCTATTCTAACTCCTATATTTGAATTTAGGGCATAATCTCCAAATTCTTCAATAGGTATATCCAACCTTTCAGCTTGCCTATCTAAAAATGAGCCTGTACCTGCAGCACAGACTGTATTCATTGCAAAGTCAGAAACTACTCCATTTCTTATTATAATTATTTTTGAATCCTGACCACCAATTTCTATAATAGTTTTTACATCCCTATCTATTTCTAAGGCAGCAACAGCATGGGAAGTAATCTCGTTTTTAACTGCATCTGCACCGATTAAAGTGGCGGCTATATGCCTACCACTACCTGTTGCACCCACCCCTGATATTTTTACATTATTGTATTTATCTTTAAGTATCTTAAAGCCTTCCTGTACTGCTTTTATGGGGCTGCCCTTTGTTCTTATATATATTTTTTCTACCACTTTCATGTGGCCATCTAATAATACGAGATTTGTACTAACTGATCCCACATCAACTCCAAGATAATACATTTTTCCTTCTCCTTTCAAGCAAGTCGATAAAGGCCTCAACCCTAGTTACAAATCCAGCCTCTCCTGTCATTTCATCTACAACTAAGGACATTATAGGAAAGTCCTTTTCCTTGGATATAGTAGGTAATATTGCCTTTGATACTATTTCTGGCATACAGCCAAGAGGAAAGATTTGAATAGCGCCATTAAAGCCTTCTTTTTGGGCCAATACTGCCTCTCCTATACATTCTCTACCATGGCCTCCAACTCCTAGAGAAAGGTATTTCTTTGCATTTCTTTTTATCTTAAGGGAATTTAATTTAGTTGGTTTTAATAATGTATCCTTAACCCACCAGCTAGGCGTAAGCTTTCTCTTAGTTGCAACCCCATAATCCATTAACTTATCTTCGATGTAGAGGTTAGAAAATGGTTCTATTATAGTATATATTTCACCTATAATTGCTATTTTAATGGGGTTTTTTCCCTTGTCTATTTTTACATTATCTAGCCTATTCTTATATTCTTCTAATACCATAATCATATCCCTTGGACTATTAGTATTCATAGCATCTCTTTTACAGCTATTTAAAAGTTTTTTACATTCTCCTTTATTTACTTCATAACCTGCTAGATAGTGGGCCTTTTCCTCTATCTCATCTATTAAATTCATTACCCTTACTGCCCTTAAAAGGGCTTTTACTGGCCAGCCTTTCCTTTTCTACTATTTCTAGAGATTTGATTTATCCTATTATATAATTCCTTTATACCTATATCTCCAGGTGCATCAATTACAATAAAGTTTATATTTTTACCCATCCTCTTAAATAGATTCATTTGCATTTCTGCATATTTCCCAAACCGGCAGGGTCCACAGCTGCCTGGAAGTAGAACTGTATCTGCTCCTTTTTCAATTGCTTGGATATAGTTTCCCACCATAATCTTATAGGGTAAACAGATTTCCTCTGGTGAATGTAAAGAACCCATCTCCAAGGCTTCTTTATTGTTCAGTGGTGGCATAATATATTCTATCCCCAATCCATCAAATAAGGCTTTTGCAGCTATGTATACATTACCTAAGTGTGGAGCAGTAATCTTCATATTACCCCCCTCCCTAACATGTCTACGAAAGCTTCAACCCTAGTATCTAGGCCTGCTTCTCCAGTATGTTCATCTATTTTTAAGGTCATGAAAGGAAAATTCCCTATCCTTTCTTTTATCAATTCTATAACTACAGAATCTATGCCACAGGCAAAGGAGGAAATATATATTATTCCATTCACTTTATTTTCCCTATATACATTTGATGCAAAACCATAGGAGTTTCTTGCAAAGGTCCAAAAAGGTCTTTTATATAGGCGTTTAACCTCTTCATCAATTAAGCTATCTTCTACAACTTCTTCCGTAACTACACCTACTCCTAGCCTATTAAGCTTTTCTACTATATTCATATTTACATAATTATCAAAAATGTTATAGGGATGGCCTACTATTGCTACAGTCAATTGTTGACTATCATCATTGAAACCTAATTTAAACTTATCCTGTTTAATCAATGCAGTATTAAAGGCATTTTTAATTTTCTTCTTGTCCTTAGTTATTATCCTTCCTATTTCCCTGGCCCAGGGATAGAGTTTTCTTCTAGATATGGCATATATAGGCTTATCTATTATCCTAGGCATTTTAGGAATGGAATTTTTTATCATCTCTGGCAGTCCACAAAATTTGGGACATATATATTCCCTACTTCTAACTTGCATGAACCTGGGAATGAGGATAATATCACACTTGTCCTTCAAATATGCCACATGGCCATGGAAGACTTTCACAGGAAGGCATGCATCGTCTACACAGTATTTGACACCTTCATCTAAGATATCCTTATTGGTATCAGGTGATATGACTAATTCTGAACCAAGTTCCTGAAAAAAAGTCGTAAAAAAAGGGTAGTATTTATAATACAAAAGTCCCTTAGGTATGCCTACTATCATATTTCCCTCCTAATAATTCACATTACTTCATTTATTATTGGCACAAATTTGAAAAGTATACAAAAAAGATATATGTATGTAACTATGGTTTTAAAAANAAATAAAAAAGCTTAGGATTATCTACACTAGAAGAAAACCCTAAGCATATGTTTTTATCTTCAATTAGAATCATTTATAACTGCCTGGATACATTTATCCTTAGTAAAATCTTCATGGGGAGTTGGATCTACTTCAATATGGGGCCTGGTTCTCGTCTCCATGTTTATTGTTCCATCTGAATTTAATCCAAGCTCTCTACTAAATCTAATTACAAACTTACTATTTGGCAAGTAGATTAGAGGAATTTCTTCAAAGACCCTATCTCCACCTGTAGTCTCTCCAACTAATGTTGCAAAACCAGTATCCTTAGCAAAGGAAGCAAACTTTTCAGCCGATGAAAATACATTCCTGTCAACTAATAGATAAATCTTTCCTTTAAAATCTATATAGTCTGAGGAATTAGTGTTTACTGATAGGGGATTTATGGTAATCCTATATATTTTGTAATAATCAAAATCAGTTTTTATTTCCTCTGGAAATTGAGCCAAAATATTTTCATCTAACAAATTAATTGATTTTGAATCCTCTACTAAGTATGGACTATATTTATATTTATTAATATGGCTATCCTTAAAAAAAGCATAGTAATTTTGACTTAATGTTTTATTGGTTAATAAGGAAACTATATAATTCCAATAAGAATCATATCCACCGCCATTACCTCTTATATCGATAATTAGTTTCTCATAATCCTGAACTTGCCTCAAAAAGTCCTTTATTTTAATACTATCTTCCTTTGCAACATCAAAACCACCCATACTTTTAAATTTAATATAGGCAACTTCATTATGGATTAATATTTTTGTTTCCAATTGAGTATCACTATATAAATGGTCTATATTATCTAATTCTTCTACTATTCCATCAAAATTATATCTGGCCCATACAAATGGATTAGAAAAAACCCTGTATCTAGACATATATCTATATGGATTATCATGGTTAGAAAAAAACTCGTAATAGCTTTTATAAAAACTTTTATAGCCATATCCACTAACTACATTTACATGCCAGTTGTTTAAGTCTCCTAAGATTCGAGCTAAGGCTACAAGAAATTCCGCATCATTATTAGTGTTTTTAATAATTCTTTTGTATTTTCCCTTATTCCCTAACCAGTCTATATTATTCAATCTCTCATTAACCTTAAAAAAGGGATAATTTTCTTCTAATACACTACATAAGTATTCAAAGTCATCTAACTTTTCCCTGTCTGTCAACCTAGCATCTAATATTCCATAGGCTGAGGCATCTAAGGCAGTTACCTGGAATTCATCTTGCATATTGTAAATTCGTTCTATGCCAAATATAGCTAGAATTAAAGAAATAATGATTACAGTAATTCTAATTTTTTGTTTCCTTGTCATAGGTAATTTCCTTTTTGGCAACTCAAAANTCCCCCTTATAAATAGATTTATGATTTTTTATAGAAAAACCTATTAATTTTAATTAAATATCCTCAAAATATAAATATATATTACCATAAGATATTAATAAATAAAATATTCTGGCCATTTACACCAGACTATTAGGTTGCCATCCATCTTTTGTGTTGCAGCTGTTTGTTCTTGAATTTTTAATATTAATGTTTATTATTTTTTTAATTCTGCTAATTTCTGTTGCATATTAATAGGCAAGTGGGTATTATACTATTAAAGTTCTAAGTAAGGAGGTATAATATTGAAGGCACTAATAACTTTTAAGTACAAAGATGAAGAAATGAAGCTTCTTGAAGACCTTGGTTACGAGATAATATTTAATGACGAAAGAGATTTTTCCTTTTCTGAGGATATGAAGGACGCCGAGGTACTGGTATGTTTTGATCCTTTTAAGAAATTAGATATTGACCTGTTCCCTAAGCTTAAATGGATACAATTGTTAACTGCAGGTATTAATCAGGTTCCAGTTGAAAAGGTATTGAAAAAAAATATTGTACTTACAAACAGCAGGGGAGTATACAGTATACCTATAGCTGAATGGATAGTTTTGAAGGCGTTAGAAATGATAAAAAACAGCAGAGACTTCTATAAAAAACAGGAAGAAAAGATTTGGAAAATGGATACTTCACTTCTGGAAATATATGGTAAGATTGTAGGCTTCTTGGGAACTGGATCTATAGCTCAGGAAGCTGCTAAAAGGTTGCAAGCTTTTGGCGTAAAGATTGTAGGATTTAATAGAACTGGCAGGAATGCAGAGCATTTTCACCAATCTTATCCAATAGATAAAATCAATCAAGAAATCTCCCAATGTGACTTTTTCGTAATCACTACTCCTTATACTGAAGAAACCCATCACCTGATAAATGAAGAAGTTTTTTCTCATATGAAGGATGGAACTTATTTAATTAATATTGCCCGTGGCAGCATAATCGATGAAAAAGCCCTGATCGAAAATCTAAAATCAGGTAAAATAAAAAAGGCAGCCCTTGATGTGTTTGAAACAGAGCCTCTTCCAGAAGATAGTCCCTTGTGGGATATGGAAAACGTAATCATATCTCCCCACAACTCCTGGGGCTCAGAGATGATTAGTAGAAGAAGATTTGAAATTGCATATGAAAATATGAAAAGATATATAAATAATGAAGAACTTATTAATATAGTTGATTTAGAAAGAGGCTACTAAAAAATAGCCCACTATTAGGTTTACCTAAATAGTGGGCTATTTTTAAATCCCAACCTTATCCAATTCGTATAGATTATATCGATTCATTATATCTATCAGTTTTAAGGCATATTGTGAATCTGTGGCATATCCGCTTCTCTTTAAAGCCCATGCCCCAAGCTTTCCATTGTGCATAACTTCCCTAAAGGGTTCATATCTGCTGCTGGTTAGTAGTAAATTCTTGTGGTCTATCCAGCTTTCATGTATATCGTTATAAGCCCTAAATTCAGCGTCAATTCGATACCTATTTCCATTGTATTCTTCCCAAGTATTTGAAATGACAGAACCTGCAGTAGCTTTACCCTTTATTCCAAATAGGTTATTAGATATTTTTCCTGTGTATTTGTCTACTGGTACACTTTGTCCCCATCCAGTTTCAAGTATGGCCTGGGCAGTTTGCAATGCTGCAGACATTCCAGTTTTTTCCCAAGATTCCTTCGCCAGATTTGATGCTAAGCCTAAGAATTTATCTTTCTCTATTATTGGCACAGGTCCATAGGTTTTGTCTAAATATACTTTAAATGGTATTTCTTCACTTTCTATTATTTTACCTTCGTACTTGCCTGAGGCTTTTATTTTCCACCAGCCACTATCTTCCTTATTTGGTGAAAATATAACTTCTTTCTTTTCTTCATCAGAACTTAAGACTTTTGCAAAGCCTGTTTCCATATTAGTAATGATNTACTCAACTTCAACTAAATCAAAATTGCTTATTACCCCTAACTTTACATCCCCAGTAATGACTTGGTTTGGGCCAATTCCATCTAATAAGAGTCTAGGACTACCATCTATTTTAACAGTAATACTTTCACTTTCAATTGTTCTAAGCCCTGTATCCTTTACCCTTACAAACAACTCCCTTTGGCCAGAAATATCAGGGGTTGGAAACCACTTGTAGCTGCCATATCCAAGCCTTGCTATGACTATTTCTTCTCCTGTGGTAGGGTCTCTCATTACATATTCAGTTTCGCTGACATGAAAATTTCNAGAAGCGGACAGGGTAACTGGCCTATCTACAGTCATTCCCTCTTTGACCCCCAATAGAGAAAGTTTTTTAGTAACTTCCACCCTGCCCGTTATAGGTTCACTTTCATATGCTTGTCCATCATAATCATAAGCTATTACCTTAAATTCATAATTGCCATTATCCTCCCACATTGGAGTCCAAATAAATGGACCATATGGATCCATCTCCCCTGTTGCCGTTGTTTTGTTTTTATCCAAATTAGTTATTTCATATTTTACATAAAATGCTTCAAAGTTCACATCAGCACCTAAAGTAACAGGACCATCTATTATTTCTTCATCTAAGCCAGTAAGATATACTTCTGGTTGTACATCAACCTCAATCGAAACAGCATCTCCTGCAATAAAATTTCCATCCTCATCATAAATGGCAGCAACTAAGGCTTTGTCACCATTATCCCTTAAGCTTGGCAACCATATATACTTGCCCCTTACATCCTCTCCCCTTCCTATTACATAGCCCTTGGCCGTATTTGGGTCCAGTAGTAAATACCTTATTTCCTTATCATTATTTATTTCACCGGTCAAACTAACTTGAAGTTCTGTTTTTCCTGATATAGTTTGTCCATTAGCTATTGAACTTATCTTAACATCATAGAAAGGGATAAATTCAGAAGTTTCCCTTGAATCAATATATATAGTTCTACTTTTCTCATCCCATTGGATGCCTATACCTAGTCCATTACTAACTAATCGAATAGGTACAAAAGTCNTTTCATTTGTTATTTTGGGAGCTATGTCTGATATAAAGAATTTTCTCTCATCTCCCTTGTATTCTACTAACCTGCTATCAATTCTTAACAATATGCTAGTATTATCTTTTATGATCTCTACAGTCCTATCTTCTTCATTCCATACAACATCTGCCCCTAGTTCTTCACTAATTATACGGATTGGAACCATTGTTCTTCCATTTTCTATATAAGGGGATACTGATGACTCTATGGTTTTCCCATCGATATTGAGCTTGATTTCACTTGATGCTAATACCTTTATTTGAATAGACTTAATTAAGACTAAAAAAATGGAAACCATGATCAGGATTAATGATTTTTTCTTCATTTGTATTCCCCTTTCCCTTATTATCTTTACAGTTTCATTCTACTATAATTATCCATCACTGTCTATATTAGTAACAGTNTTGTAACCAAATATTATTCCAAACTCTTTTAGTTTTTCTTCTGTGCCAATCCATACTGGGGTCCCAAGGTCAATTAAATCATAAAGTTCTTCCACATCTTCATTAAACATCCTGATACAGCCTAAGGAAATGTACCTGCCAATACTATTTTTGTCGGAGTTTCCATGAATTCCATATACCCCTCCTCCTCCTATATTTAATCCCATCCATCTCCTGCCTAAGGGATTATTTGGTGCACCTCCTCTTATGGGTTTATACCTCCCTGCCCCACCCCATGCTGGATTTATAAACTTGGTTACTATGATAAATTTACCTTCTGGAGTATATTTGGGATTCTTCCCGGTTGCTACTGGATAAGTTTTAACTACTTCCCTGTTATATAAATGATAAAGAGTATTGTTATCCTTATTGATAACTATAAAGTTTCCCTCGGGTACATCTATATTTTCTTGGCAGTTGTCCATAGAAAAAATTAATTCCTTAGCTAAAATAAGGATTTTATTTTCTTCCATATCTTCATTTATTCTAATAAAAGTTTTTATTCCCACTATACCATCAGGTACTAAGCCATTTTCCCTTTGATAATCCATTACTATTTCCTTAGTTCTTTGATCAAAAAAATAATCTTCACTTAATCCTTCATAACCCTTAGCTATAAAAAATTTTTTAAGCCTTAGTACCTCTTCACTTATTATTCCTTCCCTTAACATTAGGCCATCTATTCTAAACTTTGTAATCTCTACCTCTTCTATGATTTCTTCCTTTATATCATCTATTTCAGTATTTTCAACAATTTCCTCTAATTCCTCTAGTTCATCTAATTCATGTACTTCATCATTTTCTATTTCTCGTTCTTCTTTTATTTCATCCTTTAAGCCCCCCATGGCTGCCAGATGGTAATTTTGACACTGACTTGCAAGTAAACTACTAGCTTGACAAAATATACTTAGTATCATCAGTACTGAGGCCAATATTAAATACTTCATTCTCCTAATTCCTTCCTTTCAGTTCTACTATTTGCTGCATTTCCCCTTTTCTTATAAAAAGGAAGATTATTTAAGCATTTATTTAATATAGATATGTTGAATCTTCTTAAAAGTTTCCTACAGAATATTTATTTCAAATAAGCTTAAAATATTATATAATGCTTTTAAAGAAAAATTTGTGAGGGGAATTCTATGAAAAAGAGAGTAATTTTAGGTATGAGTGGAGGGGTAGATTCCTCAGTTTCTGCATTATTACTGAAAAAAGCTGGATATGATGTAATCGCCCTATTTATGAAAAACTGGTCAGAAATCGACGAATTTGGAGTATGTACTGCAACCCAGGATGCAGAAGATGCAAGAAGAGTTGCAGAGCAATTGGATATTCCCTTTTATACTATAAATTTTGAAAAGGAATATTGGGACAGGGTATTTACCTATTTTTTAAACGAATATAAAAAGGGCAGAACTCCCAACCCCGATGTAATGTGTAATCAAGAAATAAAGTTTAATGCCTTTCTAAATTATGCTTTAAAATTAGATGGAGATTATATAGCCATGGGCCACTATGCCCAGGTGGAAGAACGAAATGGAAAATATTATCTCCTTAGGGGAAGGGATAAGAACAAGGATCAAAGCTACTTTCTGTCTAGAATTGGACAAAGGGCCCTTTCCAAAACCTTATTTCCTGTTGGTCATTTAGAGAAAAAAGAAGTAAGGGCCATAGCAGAAAAATATAATCTATACACAGCAAAGAAAAAGGATTCAACTGGCATATGCTTTATAGGAGAAAGGGATTTTGATGAGTTTTTAGATAGATACCTATTAACTAAGGAAGGGGATATTATAAGTGTAGATGGCCAAAGCTTGGGAAGGCACAAAGGCCTTATTCACTATACCTTAGGCCAGAGAAGAGGTATTGGAATTGGTGGAATTGGTACGGGAGAACCCTGGTTCGTAGCTGGAAAGGATTTGAAAAAAAATATACTCTATGTTGCCCAAGGGGAAGATCATCCTGCCTTATATTCCATATCTTTAATTAGTGAAGAACCAGCATGGACTTTAGGAAGTCCACCGAAGATGCCATTGGAATGTACTGCCAAATTTAGGTATAGGCAGAAGGATATACCTGTAATAGTTAATATCTTGGATAATGGAGACCTTCATATTCAATACAAGGAACCAGTAAAAGCAGTAACACCCGGTCAGGTAGCTGTATTGTATAAAGATGAAATTTGCCTAGGTGGCTCTGTAATTAAATCTACAGAACCCCTAGACAAAAAATACCAGTTTTTACACAATAATTAAACTTGTTCAAAATATCCATGCAAGAAATATACCATTTTTTGATTGTTTCATTTTTTTAAATATTTATGAATATTTATGATACTATATTGAAATTGACATTGAATTGTAGTAAACTCTAAGTGATGTTTTAATATTATCTTATATTATGCTAAAGGGGGATTAGTATGAAAACAAAGAAGCAAGCAACCCTAGGTCATGCATTTATTCCAATTATAGTACTAATGGTTGTACTATCTGTTTCAATCTTAGTCTTTGGTGCTGACCCACATATCCCGTTA
>JGI24714J26587_10000246_pt1 | contig 37591 bp, 34 predicted proteins | sample BioPla4DNA2_FD_26587 | JGI IMG/M metagenome (IMG submission 26587)
TACTTAATAATGCTTCCTTCATTAAACCTTTGTTTTGGTATTCTGGCACAATTCCATAGCCTAATTCACCGCTTCTAAGTTCTAAGTTAATATTCCAAATANTAATTNAGCCAACTNCTTTTTTTGATTTCTTATNCTCAATGGCACAAATTATCCACTTATTTTCATCTATACCCTTATTCATTTTCTCAATATATGATTTTGTTTCTTCTAAACTTTCATCAAGCTTTGAATCGGTAAACTCAATCATTTTAGGGTTACTTCTCATTTTGTAAATGTCCTGTAGATCATCATAGTTAAATCTTCTTAATACTAATTTTTTTGTTTCTATTACAGGAAATAGAGTAAAGTTAATCATGTTGTAATCTCCTATCTAGTAAATATTAATCATAATGCATCGCTACCAAAACAATCTTTAGCCCAATAACTATGTCTATTGCTCTTTTTTGATAACCAACTATCAAATTTCTTTTGATAGTTAATTAAATTGTTTGAAATATAGTCTGGGCACATAACGATATCAGAATCATTGCCTAAGTCATCTTTAGAATTATAACCAAAATGTAGAGCTATCCTTCCCATAATTACTCTAAAGAATCAACATATTCTTTAGACTCTTTTAAACCTAAGCCAGTAACTTCCCTATATAGTTTAATAGCTTGAATTTTCTTGCCTTTTGTAATTAAGCTTTTCAACTCCTTGTCTATCTCTTTTGAATCAATATTAGATAATTTTATTTTTTCTAATTCTTTATCATTTTCATTAGCTGATCTACTAGAAATAATGTTTATTGCTCCTGTAATTATAAATATAATCCCTAATAAATACTCTTTTTTAAATAATGATATTATTCCATATCCTATAAGGCATATACCTAAAGCAAACCAAATCTTCCAACCATTTTTATTCATAATCATTTCTCCTTAAAATTCTTATTACTAATATAAGGTAACTTCCAAAAATAAGCATCATATTTTTATATAATTATAATATAACTTTCAATTATTACATACTTCTGTATAAAAATGTATTTGTCAACTGTTATTGAATCATAGGTTCAACTTCTCCCTTCCAAGTTCCTGGATACTCACAATTCGCAATAATATATTCATCTACATTAAAAGATTCATTTGTACAGTGCCATCTAATTATTGCATCTTCGCAGAAATATTTTCTTAGCTCATCTTTATCTTGAGATACTACAACCTTCCAAAATTCCTTAATAAATTTCTCCATATAATAGTCCCTCCTTAAAAATTCTTATTTATATCTCCGCTGTTATAACCACAATTTCTTAGCATTGATTTACAACTATTCTTTAGACAAATTGAAAATATAAAACCTATAAAGTAGGCTGTAGAATTATATGATATTTACTGAGGAAAAATAAATTAAATCCCCATTTAGCTATTATTAATCTGTACACTTTTTATAATTATAACATAAATTACCAACACCGTATAGAAATTTAAAAACAAGATGTAATTTAAACTAAATAACTAATTTAAATTACATCTCATTCTTACTTAGATCCCAAAAAAACTGATACTTGAAAACTGAAAACTAACCTTTGCTCCCACTCAGCACTCCAAACTCACCACTCCACACTAACGTCCCTTCCATTTATGTTGCTGCTAAACTAACAGATAAATTGTTTAACCTCCACCATGATATGTTGTAATATATATAAAACCTATTCTTGTAGTCTTATAGGNCAATTTTTTATTACCTGTAGCCCTATCAACTAGCGAAGGCCTAAATCTATAAAATTTAATTCTATTATTATCATTATTATAATTTAACTCTTCTACTTGAGCAGTAAACGCAAGCTTAGGGTGACCAGTATCTTTCCTTATCCGTAGGTCTATTTTTCATAATTCCAAACTCATGTTTAGCCATGCTCCACCTATACAANTCAAAATAATATATTTATCTCATATTATTAAAAACTAATTAGTATNTTAACTAAGTATAATAAACCAAAACAAAAATTACAAATACTGTATAAAACAAAAAAATAAGATGTAATTTAGACTAAATAACTAATTCAAATTACATCTTATTTTTACTTAAATCCCAAAAAGCTGAAAATTAAAATTTTATCGCAGACCTTATATTTTCACCTTTACAGGTAGGAATTTAACTTGGCATTGGACAGCATAAGCTTAATTCTATTTTCTTGATTTATTACTGACTGGGATGGATCATAGTCTATAACAACTATATTTGCTTCTGGATTTTTATCTACTATTTTCCTAATAGCACCTCTTCCGCAAATATGGTTTGGTAGGCAGCCAAAGGGTTGTGCACAAACTATGTTGTTAGCTCCTATATTTATTAGCTCTATCATATTTGCAACCAGTAGCCAGCCTTCCCCCATTTTTACCCCCTGACTAATATAGCCATCTGTTAATTTTCTTAGTTCTTCGAAGTCTGTTGGTACTCTAAAACTTGAGTATTTTTTAATATTAGAATTAATTTTTCTTTGAATCTTTAATACCAGCCTATAAATCATTTTGGCAAATTCTGATCTTTTAAAGTTCTTTTTATATAATTTATAATCCATAATACTATCAACTATGCAGTAGTTAATAAAGTCCATTAAGCCTGATTGGACTACCTCTGCCCCTTCTTTAATTAGGAATTCTTCTAGATGGTTATTTCCCATTCTAGAATATTTCATATAGATTTCTCCAACTATTCCCACCTTGATTTTATCTGTCTTCTTAATTTTTACAGAATTAAATTTATTAATTACTTCCTTTGAAACCTTGTCCACTTTTAAATATTTTTTACTATTAAAAGTATTTTTTAAATACTCTACAGCCTCATCTAAAAGGTCATCAGAATTATTTTTTGTAATTTCATAAGGCTTAACTTGGTTATAAAGGCACATTAATAAATCCCCATATATTATTGCATGAAACATTTTAATAATTACTTCTGGTGAAAAATTTATACCAGGGTGATCTTCAATTTTTGCAGCACTTAGCCCTATAGAAGGAACATCTTTAAAGCCACTGTTTTCCAAAGCCCTTCTAATTAAATGAATATAATTTGATGCCCTGCAGCCTCCCCCTGTTTGAGTCATTAAGACGGCAGTTTTATTTATATCATATTTACCACTTTTTAAAGCATTAATAAATTGTCCTATAACTATCATGGCTGGATAGCATATATCATTATTAGAATATTTTAAGCCTGCTTCAATGATTTCACTTACATCATCTTCTAAAAATTCAATATTAAATCCATCATCTCTTAATACTTTACCAAGTAATTTAAAGTGTATTGGCAGCATATTAGGAGCTAAAATTTTATAGTCCTTCTTCATTTCTTTTGTAAATTTAATATAATCATTTGTTATTATTTCTTTTGGCATTATTTTAAACTCATTTTTCACATATATCACCTATTTCTAATTGCTTCAACCATACTTCTAATTCTAATTTTAGATGCTCCTAAGTTACTTGTTTCATCGATCTTTAGTTGAGTATATAACTTTCCCTTTCCTTCTAGTATTCTTTTTAATTCATCTGCAATTATTGCATCTGTACCACAACCAAAGGAAACTAATTGAACTAGCTCTGTATTATCATTAGTTACTACATAATTTGCTGCATTAAATAATCTTGCTTGGAAGGTCCATTGATTAAGGATTTCAACATTTAAATTTTCTTTATCAATTGGAATTGAATCTTCGGTTAAAACAACAATATCTAAGGAAGTTAATAATCTGTCAATACCATGATTTATTTCCTTATCTATATGATAAGGTCTTCCTGCTAAGATTACTGCTAATAAACCATTGTTTTTTGCAAACTCTGCTGCTTCTGCTCCCTTTTGAAGAATATCTAACTTAAAATTATTATATTCACTTCTTGCATAGTCATAGGCCTTTGAAATATCTCTTTTCTTAATCCATTCATAACTGCCCTTTAGAGAATTATATAGGTTTTCTACTGTACTCTTTTTAGAATTTAAATCTAAGTAAGGACATATAAAATTATAGGAATTTAATTTGCTCATGTTATTTTTAATAACTTCAGGATAATAGGCAACAACAGGACAATTATAATGATTATCAGATATACCTTCATTATAATTATAAGTCATACATGGATAAAAAATATTTTTTACATCCTTATTCATTAAACTTTCAATATGACCATGGGTTATTTTGGCTGGATAGCAGGCTGTATCTGAAGGAATTGTATGCTGTCCAGATAAATATAATTTCTTTGAAGAGATATCCGATAACACTACCTTTATTCCTAATTTATTGAAAAGGGCAACAAAGAAAGGCAAGTTTTCATACATATTTAGGACCATTGGAATTCCTATTTCTCCTTTATTTCCTTCGTTATTTGAATAAGATCTTAATTTCTTATTTTTATATTCATATAAATTAGGAGTGTCTTTAAACTTTTCTTTTCCTGTTGGCCTTGAGCAATTATTTCCTGATATATATTTTCTTTTTCCTGTAAAAGTATTAATAGTTAAATTGCAGTGATTTGTACATAAACCACATTTTGTAGCTTTAGACTTATGAATAAAATCTTTTAATTCTTCTTTACTTATTATTGATGACTTGTCCAATTTTTTCTCTTTTGCATATAAAGCAGCTCCATAAGCTCCCATAAGACCTGAAATATTTGTTCTAATAACATTTTGATCAAGTTCTAACTCAAGACTTCTTAAAATTGCATTATTGCATAAGGTTCCCCCTTGAACTAAAATGTTTTTCCCTAAATTTTTCTTTCTTATTACTTTATATAAGGCATTTTTTACAACACTAATTGAAAGCCCAGCAGATATATCTTCAATAGTTGCACCGTCTTTTTGCGCCTGTTTAACTGAAGAATTCATAAAGACAGTACATCTTGAGCCTAAATCTGCTGGATGCTTGGCAAATAATCCAAGTTTAGCAAAGGATATAACATCGTAACCAAGGGAATGAGCAAAAGATTCAATAAAGGATCCACAGCCTGATGAACAGGCTTCATTTAGTACAATGCTTTTTATAGCTCCATTTTCTATTTCAAAACATTTTATATCTTGGCCGCCAATATCTAAAATGTAATCAACGTCCTTATTGAATTTGCTAGCTGCTATGTAATGGGCTAAAGTTTCTACAATTCCAAAATCAAGATTAAATCCCTGTTTAATAAGTTCCTCCCCATAGCCAGTAACAGAGCTTCCCCTTATTTTTATCTTATCTCCATACTTTTCATAAATATAGGCTAACTGCTCTTTTACTACATCAACAGGATTTCCCTTATTATTACCATAATATTTATATATAATATTTGCATCTTCATCAATTAGTAGAAGCTTTGTTGTNGTACTGCCTGCATCAATACCTAAATAAACATTGCCCTTAAAATTATTTATATCTATTTCCTTAACCCTTGCTTTATCATGTCTTTTAATAAATTCCTTATATTCATTTTCGTCTTTAAATAATGGTGGAATTTGATTTGAAATTCTTTTTGTTTTTAAATCCTGATTTAACAAAGCAGATTTTAAACTGTCATAGTTATATGTTTCTTTTTCATTCCCAGAATAAATTGCTGCTCCAATTGCAACAAAAACCTCAGCGTCTTCTGGTAATATTGCATTTTCACTATCTAAATTTAAATTTATAATAAATCTATCTCTTAAACCCTTAGAAAAGGTTAAAGGCCCCCCTAAAAATAAAATTTTTCCTTTTATTTCTCTACCTTGGGCTAGGCCGCCAATTGTTTGATTTACAATAGCATCATAAACGCTGGCAGCTATATCTTCTTTATTTGCTCCCTGGTTTAAAAGGGGCTGAATATCCGATTTTGCAAAAACTCCACACCTAGAAGCAATAGGATAAATACTTTTATAATTTTCACTTAATTTATCTAATTCTTCTACAGTAATTCCCATAAGGTTTGCCATTTGATCTATAAAGGCACCTGTTCCTCCTGCACAGCTGGAATTCATTCTTTCTTCTAAACCATTAGTTAAGAATATAATTTTAGCATCTTCTCCACCAAGTTCTATAACAACATCTATATCTTTAAATTTCTTTTTAACACCTATAGTTGTTGCAAAAACTTCTTGTACAAAGGAAATATTTGATTCTTTTGCAACTCCATAACCAGAAGAACCAGTGATTGACACTTTAATATCATTATTCTTAATAATATCTTTAACATTTTCTAATTCTTCTAAAATACATTCTCTTACCTTAGTTAAATGCCTTTTATAGCTTTTATATATAACCTTGTTGTCCTCACCTAATATTGCAAATTTTACTGTAGTAGATCCTGCATCTATACCAAGTCTATATACCATATAAAATACCTCATCTCCATTAAAAAACTTTATTGAATCAAGAATTTACAATTAATTATATTTTTTTACAGCTATCTCTTACTACTAATTTTACAGGAAGAACAATTTTTTTGCTGATATTTCTTTCTCCTTTTATTCTTTCCATAATTGTGCTTAATGCAGTTTCCCCCATAAATTCTGTATATACCTTAATTGTTGTTAAGGCTGGAGTTAAATACTGAGTTGTAGCAATATCATCGAAACCAATTATACTGATATCTTCAGGAATTTTATATCCTGCCTCATTAATAGCCTTATAAGCCCCAATAGCCATTGGATCACTGGCAATAAAAAAGGCAGTTGGAATATTTTTTAATTTTAATGCTTCTTTCATTAAGATATAGCCATCTTCAGGATTAAAGCAGCCTTTAAAAATCCATTCATCATTTAAATTATTGATTTTAGACATAAAATCTCTGTAGGATGCTTCTCTATAGTTTATTAATTCTTCTCCATTTTCATTACTATGGGGTACTACTTTTGCACCAATATATCCAATATTTCTATGACCTAAACTATATAAATATTCAAGGGCCTTAATTGAACCATATTTTAAATCAACAACAATAGAGTCAAACTCCCATTCCTCTGGAGAAGAATCTATAAAAATAATATTTGAGGATATCTTCTTTAATGCCTTAATTTCATCTTCTTGAAATATTCCTATGGCTATTATGCCATCAACATTTTTATATTCTTTAATATCATTTGATATAATTTTATTTAAAAATAGGGTTTTAAAATCTATATTATTTTTTGAACAATGTTTTTCAATTGCCATTCTTATGGATAAAAAGTATGGATCACTTAATTCTTTTGTTTCTGTATAAGAAGTAATTATCCCTAATCTATAATTTTTCCTCTTATTTTTTCTTTCTTTTAAGGTTACATAATTCATTTCTTCTGCTATTCTTAAAACCCTAGCTCTAGTATTCTCTGAAACATTTAGAGTTGAATCAAAATTTAGTATTCTAGAAACAGTAGAAATTGAAACCTTAGCTTCTGCTGCAATATCTTTAATTGTTGCCATAAATATTCACCTCCAATAATTTAGGTCCTGACGTGCAATTTAGTATGTATAATTTAGAATGTAATATTAAGGGAAAAACTACCAGGGGCAGTTTTAAAAGAATATATTTTTTACATTAAGGGGCCGTCTATGACAGCCCCTTAATTATTAATTATTAATTATTAATTTTAGGCTATCCATATATTTTTCAATAGCCTTAGTATCAGTTATTTTTAAAACTCCACAGTCTTCTAGAACTTTTGTAAAGACTTTTCCTATTTCATTTTTAATTATTTCACTCACATTATCTTTATTGATATTTGAATTTTTTAGTTTTATTTCATTAAACCAGTCTCCATGAATTTTCATAACATCATCTTCAAAGATATTATGTTTTTCTCCTAATAAATATGCTTTCAGCATTTCCATTTCATTTTTTAGTCTAGCTGGAAGTACCGCTAACCCAAGTACTTCAATTAAACCTATATTTTCTCTTTTTATGTGATGAAGCTCCTTATGAGGATGAAAGATTCCATAAGGATGTTCCTTGCTGGTTCTATTATTTCTTAATACTAAATCTAATACAAATAAATCCTTTTCTCGTCTTGCTATAGGAGTTATTGTATTATGTTTTTCATTATTAGTTTCAGATAAAACACCAGCTTCTTCATCAGTGTAGTTTCTCCAATGCTTTAAAACTTTATTGGCTAATTCACTAATTTTATATCTATCTTTTCCTTTTAATCTTAATACAGTTAAAGGCCATTTTACAATAGACACAGATATATTGTTTATATTAAATTTACAAATATCTTCTGCCTTATACATTGGGAATTCATAATGTCCACCTTGATAATGATCGTGGGTTAAAATAGATCCTCCCACTATAGGTAAATCTGCATTAGAACCTAGAAAATAATGAGGGAATTTTTCTACAAATTCTAGAAGTCTATCAAAGGTCTTATTAGTTATTTTCATGGGTTCATGTTTATCTGAAAAAACTATGCAATGTTCATTGTAGTAAGAATAGGGAGAATATTGAAGAAACCATTTTTCATTTCTTAAATTTAAAGGTATAGTTCTTAAATTTTGCCTTGCGGGATGATTTAATCTTCCACTATAACCTAGGTTTTCTTTACATAAAAAACATTTTGGATAAGTACCTTGGGGCAAATTTTTTGCTGCTTCTATTGCCTTTGGGTCCTTTTCTGGTTTTGAAAGATTTATGGTTATATCTATATCTCCATATTCAGTCTTAGTTTTCCATACTATATTTTGGGCTATTCTATCAGTTCTAATATAGTCACAGTCTTTACTTAGTTTATAAAGATAATCTGTTGCCTCCTTTTCTGAAAGCTTATATTTGTCATTAAACTTATTTATAACTTCAGAAGGTCTTGGCATTAATGCTGCCATTATTTTAGTGTCTAATAAATCCCTATAAACTGAAGTGTTAGATTCTAATACTTTATTTTCGTAAGCATAATTTAGAAGATTGTTTAAAATCTTAGTAGGTGTTTCATAATCTTCCCTTTCTAAAATTTTAAGTTCTTCTTTAGTTAATTCTTCATAATTATCAATTTTTAAAATATCTAATATGCTATTTCTTACAAAAATTTTATCTTCTATTGGAAATAATTCTTTTTTAAGACCATATATCAGCAGCTGTTCTATCTCTCTACAAATTCTCATAAAATCACCTACTTAGAAAATCCATTTGGATTGTTTTTATGCCACTTCCATGCTGAAGCTATTATTTCCTCCACATTTGTAAATTTAGGCTCCCAGTTTAAGATTTCCTTAGCTTTTTTAGAGGAAGCTATAAGTCTTGCAGGGTCCCCTGCCCTTCTTTCACATATTTTTGCTGGAATTTCATGTCCAGTAACTCTTCTTGCAGATTCAATCATTTCTTTTACTGAAAATCCACTTCCATTGCCTAAGTTAAATACATCACTATCTTTTCCTTCTCTTAAATATTCAACAGCAAGTATATGAGCATTAGCTAAATCTGTTACATGGATATAGTCTCTAATGCAAGTTCCATCTTCTGTATCATAGTCTTCGCCAAAAATAGAAATGAATTCTCTTTTACCTAGTGGTACTTGTAGGATTAATGGAATTAAGTGAGTTTCTGGGTTGTGAGCCTCCCCAATTGAACCACTTACATGAGCTCCCGCAACATTAAAATATCTAAGGGCAACATATTTTAAGCCATAAGCAGTATCACACCACTTCATCATTTTTTCCATTGCCAGCTTTGTTTCCCCATAAGTATTTGTTGGTTCTGTTTTATCTGTTTCTGTTATTGGCATTTTCTCAGCTTCACCATAAGTTGCTGCTGTTGAAGAGAATACAATTTTCTTAACATCATTATTGATCATTACTTTAAGCAATACTTCTGTTCCATGTACATTATTATTGTAGTATTTTAATGGATTTGTCATACTTTCTCCAACTAAAGAGTTAGCTGCAAAATGTATTACTTCTGTAATATTGTTTTCCTTAAATACCTTGTCTAATTCTTCCTCATTTCTTATATCCACCTTATAGAATTTAGCTTGTTTATGAACAGATTCAATATGACCTGTTTCAAGATTATCTACAACTACTACTTCTTCTCCTTTTTCTATAAGTTGATGTACTGCATGACTTCCTATATATCCTGCTCCACCACAAACTAATATCATTTTTATTACCTCCTAAATTTCCCTAGTTCCATCACCAACATTGGCAATATAAAAACTAGCTTCGTATCCTATTTTTTCTTCGTATCCTTGTCCAACTTTTTTAATAAAATCTCCAACTTTATCTCTCTTTACTAATGATACAGTGCATCCCCCAAAGCCTGCTCCTGTCATTCTTGAACCAATGGTTCCTTCATGGTTCCATGCAAGTTCTACTAAGGTATCTAGTTCAATGCCAGTTACCTCATAATCTTCTTTAAGAGAAATATGAGATTCATTCATAAGCTTTCCAAAGGAAAATAAATCTCCATTACTTAAAGCTTCTTTAGCTTTTAAAGTTCTTTGATTTTCGTACACAGCATGTTTTGCTCTTTTTCTATTTATATCATCTGTTATTAAATGTTTGTTATTTTCAAACTCTTCTATACTAAGTTCTCCTAGTGAATTTATATTTAATGTCTTTTTTAATTCAGAAAGAGCTGTTTCACATTGAGATCTTCTTTCGTTATACTTAGAGTCTGCTAATCCCCTTCTTTTATTAGTATTGCCTATAACTAACACTAAATCTTTTAATTCTAAAGGAGAATAAGAATAGTTTAGCGTATTACAGTCTAAAAGTATAGCGTGATCCCTTTTTCCCATACCAATTGCAAACTGATCCATAATTCCACAATTAACACCTATGAATTTATTTTCTGCTTCTTGAGCAAATTTTACTAATTGGATTCTATCAATATTTAAATCAAATAATGTATCCATCATTACTCCAATTAATACTTCTAAGGAAGCAGAGGAAGATAAACCAGCTCCATTTGGTATGTTGCCATATATATATATATCAAAGCCTCTTTCTATATTATATCCATTTTTTAATATAACATCTAGTACTCCTTTTGGATAATTAACCCAATCATGCTCTTTTTCAAACTTTATAGAATCTAAATGAAATTCTATGATTCCTACTTCTGGAAAATTGTCTGAATACATTCTTACTACTTTATCATTCCTTAGGCCTATTGCTCCATAAGTACCAAAACTTAAAGCACAAGGAAAAACATTTCCTCCATTATAATCAGTATGCTCCCCAATTAAATTTACTCTTCCTGGAGAAAAAAATGTCCTTACCCCTTCAATATAACTATAAATTTTTTTAAAGCCATTATTAATATCTTCCCTCACCATTAATTATCACCCTTTCAATTTATATAAGTTAATTTTAGCAGAAAAAGAAAACATTTTCAATTGTTTTAGTGGTTTTTTTACTGATATTTTACTATATTTTTTACTAAACTTTTGCTTTTATTTTTACCTTCTTCATCTATCAAATTTTAAATGGATTTTTAGTTTTGGAGGATCTTTTTCTAGCTCTATAAATTTTCTTTCAAGAAATTTTCTATTATAGTTAATTTTATTTAAATCTCCTCCATATAAGGAAGCCAATTCATTATAATAAAAAGCCTTTTCGTAATTTTGAATCTTTGAATAACATACAGCTAAGTTTATTGCAGGTACCCAGGTATAGTATGCTTTATTATTAAAGCCTAGATTATCCTTTTCAGGAATGCACTTTAANGCAGTTTCATACCAAAAAATTGCTTCTTCTACTTTATTGCTCTTATCTAATAAATCTGCAAAACTACAGCATATCTCCCCTGTAGGCTTATACTCCCTTAAATATCTTAATACTGTATTTACTGCCATTTCATCCTTTCCTTTAATCCTATAGCAACGAATTAAATTGTTAAAGGCTGCTTTTTTATCTTCTATCCATCCATTATAGTTTGCTAGGAAATCCTCATAGTTAGTAATTGCATCATCATAATATTGATTGTAATAAAGTTCATTTGAGTAGTAATACATATCTCTTGCTGTAAAAGGTATCTCATCTTCTATCATTTTTATAAATATTTTTAAATTTCTATCAGTACTAACTTTCATTTTATTGTGGTTTATAGTTATATCACTGTTTAATGTTCTTCCATTAACTTCTAAGTACTCATGTACTCTTCCCTTCCAAGTAAAATTTTTTTCCCTTTTTACTAATCTATTTCTTTTTAAAGAAAAGGTAGTATTTCCTCTTTCATCTCTTGTTAGTGAATAGTTCATTGTAACTACATCAATACTTTTATCAAAGTTTTCTTTTAAAAGTTTGAGTTTTTTTCTGTTTATAGCATCAATATAATCATCTCCATCTAACCAAAGGATATAATCCTTTGTACTTTTGCTGAAAGAATAATTTCTAGCAGCAGAAAAATCATCTATCCAATCAAAATCGAAGATCTTTGCATTAAATTCTTTTGCAATTTCTTTTGTATTATCCTTTGAACCAGTATCTACTATAATAATTTCATCTACTATATCTTTTACAGAATTTAAGCACCTACCTAAAGTGCTTTCTTCATCTTTAACAATCATACATAAACTAATTGTAATATTTTCTCCTTTCAATAGTTACACCTCATAAAATTAATCTATTATTATTCTATGAGTTAATAAATTAATCTTGAATATAAATATAAACATTAGAAAACTTCTTTTATTTTTATAGATATATGATATAATAACTAATGCATATTTTTGCGGGTGGGTGAGGGATATAGAAAAAGAGGTTTTATGAAAGGATGGAAAAATTATTTAATTTTAAAAAATATAAGACCAATTTTAAAAGAGAATTAATAGCTGGTCTTACTTCTTTTTTCTCTGCAATATATATTATTGTAGTAAATGCAAGTATTTTAAGTGATGGAGGGGTAAATCAAGAACCACTCATTATTGCAACTATTTTAGCATCTTTTATTGGTTGTTTACTTGTTGCTTTTATAAGTAATGCACCACTAATTGTCATGCCTGGTATGGGAATAAATGCTTTATTCACTTATACAATAGTTCATAGTTTGGGTCTTAATTTTAACCAAGCCTTAGCAAGTGTTTTTACTGCTGGAGTACTATTTTTTATAGTAGCAGCTACTAGATTGTCAAAAATCTTAGATAAGGCAATTCCAAAATCTTTAAAGGAATCTATTTCTGTAGGTATAGGATTTTTTATAACTTTTCTAGGATTACAAAAAAGCGGTCTTATAATTGCTGATCCTGCTACTTTTGTAAAAATACAATCCTTTGATAATCCAAGAGTTGTATTTTTCCTAGTAATTTTTGCTATCACTTTATTTTTATTTGTAAAAAATATTCCAGGAGCTTTCTTAATTAGTATAATTGTTGGTACTGCTTCTTCAATTATGTTAGGGCTTACAAAGCTGAATTCAAGCGGCTTTGCACTTCCTGACTTCAGTGAGTATTCTTCAATTTTATTTAGCTTAGATTTTAGTAAATTTTTTACTTCGCAGTTTTGGATAGCTACCTTCTCATTAACTTTAATATTAGTTTTTGAAAATATAGGAATACTTCATGGCCAAGTAACAGGATTATTAAATGCACCAGAAAAACAAAATAAAAGTTTAATTGCAGTTGCCTTATCTTCAATTACCTGCGGACTATTTGGAACTAGCCCTTCAGTATCAACTGTAGAAGGAACGGCTGGCATTTCAGCTGGAGGTAAAACAGGCCTTACTGCTATAGTTACTGGCTTACTAATACTAATATCAATATTATTTATACCATTTTTAACCTTAATACCTGACGAAGCTATAGCTCCTATATTAATAATTTTAGGTAGTTTAATGGTTAAAAGCATTAAGGATATTGATTTTGAAGATACTTCAGAAGGAATTCCTGCATTCTTAACGGTTGCTTTAATTCCACTAACCTTTAGTATAATTGATGGTATAGCCTTTGGCTTTATATCTTATACTTTAATAAAGTTAATAGTTAAAAAGAAGGAAGAGATTTCCCTTCCTATGTATTTAATATCAATAATTTTTATCATATACTTCGTGCTTACAACATTGTAAGCGCTAACGCAAAATGCAAAGTCCACAATTTCGATAATTATTCAGGCGAGCTGAATTATAAAAATATAAATTGGCTAAGNTAAATAGGATATGCGAAATAAGCATATCCTATTTATCTTCGCCTTTATATTTAATTTTGTTTAAGAAGTCTNCTAGCATTTTTGCTGTCATTCCCCATATAACTNTATCTTTATAGGTATAAAAAAGAGTTTCTACTTCTCCTTTATAGAACTTGTAATTAGCTCCCCCATGTATTAAATGGTAAGGAAAGCCCTCTCTATTAACTTCAACTGTGTTTTTTATTTTTAAAGGTTCAATTTTTAATAATTCTTCTATAGGAATAATTAATAGTTCATCAACTTCATCAGGATTTAATTTAAACTTATCGGGATTTTTTACATAAGCTAAATAGGGATGAATTATTTGATTGTAATTTGTTACCAGAATATCTAAAGGACATATTATTTCAAAATCCCCTTTATCTAAGCCTATCTCTTCCTTAATCTCCCTAATAACAGCTTCTTCTGGTTCTTCACCCTTATCTATTCTTCCCCCTGTAAAGGCAATATCCCCAGGCTGAGTCTTCATAGATTTAGCCCTAACTTCAAAAACTATATTTAATTTTTTATCTATTTCAACCAATAATATAGCAACTGAAGATCTTTTCATCTTTTCCCAACCGCTGATATATGGTTCCTTATTTTTAAATTTATTTATTATATTATTTATCATAGGACCTCCTAGGTGCTAAAGCATAATTCAAAATGCAAAGTGCATTCTCAGTTCTACATTATACATTAAAAGGACTGTCTTTGACAGTCCTACAGTTCTTTGTTTTCAATTATTTTACTAATAATTTCTGCTCTTTCATCACCTAAATAAGGATATATTTTAGATGCGACTTTTCCATCTTTATAAGCACTTTCTCCATTAGCTTCAACTATCTTCATTACTCTTTTTCTTAAAGTTTCTTCATCTAATAAGTATTCTAAGTAATTATCAACTAGATCCTTTAGGCAAGTACCTAATTCTTTTGGGTTTTTGTATTTTGTTCTCATTTGCATCTCCTTATAAAAATAGTTTATGAAAATTAATATACCTTAAATATTAAAAACTGTAAATACCTTTATTTTTATAGTTATCTTTTACTCACTTTTGGGTTAGGTAAAAAGATAAAGAATATTAATAATGAAAGCATAATAAATACGAAACCACCAAGATACATGCTAAAATAACCAAAGCTTCTTTGAAGCCATGCATAAATAGAAGGATATATGAAATTTGCTCCTCCTGTACTTAATACAGATAAAACTGAAAATGATATGGCTACTAAATCACTCTCAACAATGTCTCTTAGGTATTTAAATAAAAATGTTAGGTATATTCCATATAATACTCCATGTAGTTGGTCACCTAAAACTACAAGAGCAACATTAGCTGTTGAAAATAGTAAAACCTTAATTGAAGCTATAGATAATGCAACTATTAGACATTTTTTACTGTTTAATTTGCTGGCATACTTTGAAACAATCATAAAGGAGAAAAATTCTACAAATACTCTACCACTAACGGACATACTATAAATGCTATTTGCTTTATTAGTATCCTTTACTAAATCTACTAAGTAGGTAGAATAAGCAAAATCTAGTCCCATATAACTTCCCATACCTAAGGCAACTGCTAAAAACAAAAATAATACATTCTTATTTTTAAATAAATCTTTTATTTCTACTCTTTGGAAATCCTTGTTTAATTCTTTGGTTTCCTTTTTATTTGCAAATTTTAATAATATTATCATCATTAAAATTATTAATAGAGCTAAAGCAGATAAATGCAGTATTCTATAGGAAAAAGTACTTATTATAATTCCTCCTGCAAAGACAATACAAGCATAACCTATAGAACCCCATTTTCTTATGTCTGAAAACTCAAATCCACTTGAAGATGCAAGCTCTTCTATGTATATTTCAAAAATACCTGCCACAGAGTTTAGAATAAATCCATATACTGCTGCATAATATATAGCAGTATTTACATTAATAAACATTAATCCTATAATTGCAAATAATACACTTATTAAATAAGCTAATATAAATCTTTTTTTATTTTTTACTTTTGAATAAAAATTTGTTAATATAGGCTGTCCTATGATGTTGAATAATGCTCCTGCTGTTACTACCTTTCCAACATCAGCTAAATTTAAACCTACTTCTTGATTAAGGTAAGGAAAATAAAAGGTTGTTATTATACTAAAAAAACCAAATATTATAAATGTACTAATATTGTAATACTTTTTCATTGTATTACCTCCAATTTCATAAATTTAAACATAGAAAATGCTATCTTTTTATTAGTAAGATAGCATTTTCTTTTTATTAATTAATTATTTTGTACTCCATAAACCATGAAGATTACATAATTCTCTAATCTTTTCAATTTCTCCATCTACTTTAAATACAGCTTCTGGTTTCTTGCTTGGATCTAATTCTTGTCTAAATACTTTGCCATCTTTTGTTATTACTTCTATCCATTCGATATAATGTTCTGGAACCATTGGGTGTTCAGCAGAACCAACTTTAATAATAATTTCTCCATCTTTTACTTCATATACAGGTACATGTTTTTCTACTGCAGCATCAACAGTATTTTCTTGATATAGCTTCATTGGTTTTCCACAACAAACTAATGTACCACCAGTTTCTCTTAAGGCTTCAACAACAGAACCACATACCTCACACTTATAAATTCCCAATTTCTTAGTCATAACAACACTCCCTTTACTTCATAATAAAAATATACCTCTTATACTTATTTTACAGGTTAATTGCCTCTTCTGCAAGGGAAGAAACATAAATATATTCTCTAGCCTCAAAATAGTTGAATTCTATTTTAATATTTAATCTATTAATGTAGTCTTTTAGGTTTTTAGCTAATATTTCAGAATTTTTACTTATATCACTTTTTTGACCATTAAAGTAATTAACTAAGGCTAAATTTGATAAATAAATTTTTATATATTCTGCATCATTAAACTTTAAAATTTCTTCTATTCCATAAAAAACGGCGTAAATTTGAGCCTCGCAACATGTTCCTGCACCTAATGTTTTTGAAAAGGTACTTTCTTTACCTTCATCGTTAATTATTACTCCTCCAATACCTATATTCCCCGTCAGTTTTCTTGTGTTTTTACATTTTCCATTAACATAAAGTCTATATTTCATATATCCTCCATTATAAACTTCTTCTTTCTTAAAAATATTCATAAGAAAATATAATTATTCTAAAAGGATATATTAAAATATAAATATGAGGCATTATATATATAATTTCTTTAGGAATGAAAATATATGCATATATTATAAAATGATTTATTGAAAATTTGGAGGTTATAATGAAACAAATATTACAAAAAGGAGATAAGATAGGTTTAGTTTCTTGCTCAAATGGATATGATTTAAATAAAAAAAATGANATATCTAATTTAGTAAACCTACTTTCAAGAATGAATTTAAAGGTTGCCCTTTCTAATTCTTTATACAAGGATATAAATAATAATACCCATGAACCAATAAATAGAGCACAAGATCTTATGAAAATGTATTTAGACAAAGATATTAAAGCTATTTTTGATATCTCTGGTGGAGACTTAGCAAATGAATTATTAGAAATTCTTGATTTTGATTTAATTACAAATAATAGCAAACCCTTTTTTGGCTATAGCGATTTAACTGTAATTTTAAATTCTATATACAAAAAAACTAATACCCCATCCTATAACTATCAAATAAGAAATTTAGTAAGGGATAATACTAATACACAAGTTATGAACTTTAGTAATACCTTACTGGAAGGTAAGAATGATTTGTACAACTTTAAATATTACTGGGTTAATGGTAATCAAATGGAGGGCATAGTAGTTGGAGGTAACATTAGATGCTTACTGAAACTAGCTGGGACTGAATATATGCCTAATTTTAATGAGAAATTACTTTTTCTCGAGGCCTTTAGTGGTGATATAAATAAAATAGCTACTTATATTGCTCAACTTAATCAACTAGGTGCTTTTAATAAAATTAAAGGCTTGATTCTAGGGGAATTTACCGAATATGAGAAAAATAAAAATAATATTAAGATTGAAGATCTAATAAAAGATAAAATAAAGTCAAATATTCCAATTATAAAAACTGAGGAATTAGGACACAGTTCTAATTCAAAGGCCATTCCCATTGGAAAACTTATGAAGTTTGATTAATAAAGTCCCTTGAAAAGGAAAATCTAAAAGTATATAATTTTATCTAGTTACAAATTAATAATTATGAGGTGAGATAATGTTAAAGGAAGAATTAAAAAAGAGCGAAATTGAAGCTATGAAAGCTCGTGACAAACAAAAGGTAAGTGTTTTAAGATTAGTTAATGCCGATATTAAAGCCTATGAAGTTAATGAAAGAAAAGATGCTACAGATGATATTATTATTAAAATAATTGAAAAGCAAATAAAACAAATAAAAGAAACTCTAGAATATTCTAAACAATTAAATGATGAAGAAAAAATAGCAGAAGGAAATTTTGCTATTAACTTATTATCTCCTTATTTACCAGAGCAACTTAAGGATGAAGAAGTTGAGGCAATGATAAGAGAAATTATTACTACTAATAATTATAGTAAAGCGGATATGGGTAAAATTATGAAAGAAATTATGCCTAAGGTTGCTGGCAGATATGATAGATCAAAGATAAATCCAATGGTTAAAAACATTCTTGGATAGTTAAATAATAATGTAGAATGAAGGAAACCATTCTTCATTCTACATTAATTAGTCTTTATCACTTTTTAAGAAAACTTACAGGCTAAATCTTTGTAATTATGACCTATTCCTTGTTATCTATATTTATAGCTTTTCCCCTATATCTCTTCTATAAGATACTCCTTGATATTTTATCTTATCTATATTTTTATATACATTTTCTTTTGCTTTATCTAGTGTTTGACCAAGGCTGGTTACAGAAAGGACTCTTCCTCCATTTGTAAGTAGTTTTTCCTTTTCATATTTTGTTCCATTATGGAATAGTATTATTGAATCCTCTAGTTTATCAATAGTTATTTCATAGCCCTTTTTATATGATGAAGGATATCCTAAGGATGTTAAAACTACTGTTACACAGGATTTTTCATCCCAGACTAAATCTGATTCTCTTAGGCTACCATCAATAACCTTTAAGAATAAATCTACTATATCGCTTTTTAATTTTGGAATTATGACTTCAGTTTCCGGATCACCAAACCTTACATTAAACTCCAAAACTTTAGGCACTCCTTCTACTATCATTAACCCTATAAACAATAGACCTTTAAAGTTTAATCCTTCTTTATTGAAACCATCAATTATTTTATCTAAGATATCTTTTCTAATACTAGCATTTAGCTCTTCTGTAAATAAGGGACTGGGTGAAAAGCATCCTACTCCACCTGTATTAGGTCCTAAATCTTTTTCATAAATCTTTTTATAATCCTTAGCACTCTCTAAGGGAATTATCCTTTCATTAGTTACAAAACACAGTAAGGAAGCTTCAATTCCATCTAAGAATTCCTCGATAACTATTTTATTTCCCTCTTTACCAAAACATTTGCCAACTAATATGTCCTTTATAGTTTCCTCTGCTTCAACTTTAGAATAACATATAACTACCCCTTTTCCTTCACATAATCCATCTGCTTTTATAACTAGAGGAAATTTGTAATTATCCAAATCTGCCAATGCTTTTTTATAATCTGTATAGGCCTTATACCTTGCAGTAGGAATATTATACTTTTCCATAAACTTCTTTGAAAAATCTTTACTTCCTTCTAACAAAGCACATTTCTTATTTGGTCCAAATATCTTTAAATTATATTTTTCAAACTCATCAACTATACCTAAAACTAACGGTTCCTCTGGTCCTACCACAGTCAAATCTATTTCTTTTTCAAGAGCAAATTTAAGAAGCTTGTCTATTTCATTAGGCTTTATATCAATATTTTCAGCAATATCCTTAGTGCCACCATTTCCTGGAGCACAATATATTTTACTAACCCTATTAGACTTAGCAATCTTCCATGATAAAGCATGCTCTCTTCCACCACTGCCAACAACTAAAATTTTCATCCTATACCTCCCCAATTTATCCTCTTTTAGTGTTTAAAGTGTCTTATTCCCGTAAATACCATTGCTATCCCATATGCGTCAGCTTCTTTTATAGATTCTTCATCCCTAATAGAGCCCCCCGGTTGAATTATTGCTGTAACTCCAGCTTCAGCTAAAGCCTTAACACAGTCTGAAAATGGGAAGAAGCCATCAGATGCCGCTACACTATCCTTAACTTTATGGCCGCTTCTTTCTATTGCCTTTTCTGCTGCCCAAATTCTATTTACTTCTCCAAGACCTATTCCTGTAGTCGCCTTATTTTTTGCTATTATTATCCCATTGGATTTTATGTTCTTAGCAGCCTTCCAAGCAAATAATAAGTCTTCCATTTCTTCCTTAGTAGGCTGTCTTTTAGTAACTACCTTCCATTCATCCTTTAAAAGTATTTCATTTCTATCTTGTACTAATAAGCCCCCTAGTACTTTCTTATAATCTAGTTCATGATAATCATTTTTATTTATATCATCTATTTGAATCAATCTTATATTTTTCTTTTTAGTCAATATTTCTAAAGCTTTTTCTGTAAATGAAGGCGCCATTACAACTTCAAGGAATATTGAATTTATCATCTCTGCTACTTCTACATCTACTTCTCTGTTTGCAGCAATAATTCCACCAAATATAGATACTTTATCGCATTCATATGCCTTTTTATATGCCTCAGCTAAAGTTTGTCCACTGCCAATACCACATGGATTTGTATGTTTTACTGCTACTACTGTAGGTTCCTCAAATTCTTTTAATATATCCAATGCTCCATTTGAGTCATTAAAATTATTAAAAGAAAGCTGTTTTCCATGTAATTGTCTGCCAGAAGTAATAGAGCCTGGAGTTTCAAATACTTCTTTATACAAGGTAGCTTCCTGATGAGGGTTTTCTCCATATCTTAAGTCTTGGGCACGATTTAAAGGTATTGTTAATTTTTCAGGGAACTTAACCTTTGTTAGCTTGTTAAAGTAGTTTGCAATTAATGCATCATAATAAGCTGTATAATTAAATACTTTACATGCTAAATACTCTCTTGTTTCTAAGGTTACATCACCCTTTGTATTTAACTCATCTAGTACCCTTTCATAATCCTCCGGGTCAACAATTACTGATACAAATTTATAGTTTTTAGCAGCTGCTCTAATCATGGACGGACCACCAATGTCAATATTTTCAATAATCTCCTCTTCAGTGGAATTTTTATCTTTTACTGTTTCTTCAAAGGGATATAAATTATTAACTACCATATCAATTGAATTTATATTTAATTCTTTAAGGGTTTTTACATGGTCTTCTTCATCCCTTTTATATAATAATCCACCATGTATATATGGATTTAAAGTTTTTACCCTTCCATCTAATATTTCTGGAAAATTTGTAATCTCTTCTATTTCAATTACATCAATTCCTTCAGCTTTTAAGGCCCTTGCAGTTCCACCTGTAGAAATTATTTCCCAGCCTAAATCAATTAAGCCCTTTACAAAACCTATCAAGTTTTCTTTATTATAAACACTGATTAGCGCACGTTTCATAAAATCACTCCTCACTTATTTTTACTTGCCTTCCTTCTATTTTTAGCTTACCATCACAATATAACCTTACGGCTTCCGGAAAAATCTTGTGTTCAGCTTCCAATACTCTTTTTTGAAGGCTCTCTATAGTATCATCATCATAAACCCTTACTGGTTCTTGTAGTATTATTGGACCAGTATCTGCATTTTCATCTACAAAATGAACTGTTGCCCCAGTTATTTTGCATCCATATTCTAGTACTGCCCTATGGACTCTTTGTCCATAATAGTTTTTTCCACAAAAACTAGGTATAAGGGAAGGATGTATATTTATTATCTTTTCCCTATATTCAGTTACAAAGTCCTTTGAAAGTATTCTTAAATAGCCTGCTAATACTATTAAGTCAACATCTCTCTTTTTGAACTCCTCAATTAGCTTTTTATCATAATCTTCCCTATTATAAAGAGCTGGATTAATAAATATTGATTCAATATCAGCTTCTCTGCCTCTTTCTAAACCATAGGCATCCTCTTTATTGGAAATAATTAATTTAATACTTCCCTTTATATAGCCCTTTTTTATGATATCAATTAAGCTTTGTAAATTGGTTCCCCCACCTGAAATAAGTACGCCTATTTTTGTTTGTGACATAAGTTAACACCCTTTTTGCCTTTATTAATTTCTCCTAATATATAGAATTTTTCCTTTCTTTCCTTTAAATGCTTTTCTATATTTGGTAAGTCTTCTTTTGAAATTACAAATACCATTCCAACTCCCATATTAAATGTAGAATACATCTCATCAATATGAATATTCCCCAATTCTTGTATCATATTAAATATTGGAGGAGTATCTATTACCCATGTATTTATATTTGCCTCTACTCCATCTGGCAGCATTCTTGGCACATTTTCATAAAACCCTCCTCCTGTAATATGACATAAGCCTTTAATGTTAAAAGTTTCAATTAAATCATATACTGGATCAAAATAAATTCTAGTAGGTTTTAGTAATTCCTCTCCTAAAGTAGACCTTAACTCCTCATAATATTTGTTTATATCTAATTTTTCCTTTTCAAATAGGAGCTTTCTAACTAATGAATATCCATTACTATGAATCCCATTAGAAGGTAGGCCAATTATTAGGTCTCCCTCCTTTATGGAAGAGCCCCTTATAATATTTTCTTTATCTACTAAACCTACACAAAAGCCAGCCAAGTCATATTCTTCTTCCTTATATAAACCTGGCATTTCTGCTGTTTCTCCACCAATTAGTGCACATTTTGCCTTAAGGCATCCATTAGATACTCCTTCAACTATACTAGCCATTTTTTCAGGCACTAATTTACCAGTACTAATATAATCAAGGAAAAATAAAGGCTTAGCACCTTGGCATAAAATATCATTAACACACATAGCAACACAATCTTCTCCAATGGTGTCATGCTTATCCATCATAAAAGCAATTTTTAACTTGGTTCCCACACCATCAGTTCCTGATACTAGTACAGGCTCCCTATATTTTCTAGTATCTAATTGAAATAAGCCTGCAAAACCTCCAATATCATTTAATACCCCTGGAAAATGGGTCTTTTTTACTATATTTTTTATAAGCTGTACCTCTTTATAGCCTGCTTCTTTATCTACTCCCGAATCCTTATAAGTTATAGACATTGTTTTCCTCCTTCATTCTTTGGTGGGTCTATGGCATATCTGTTATTAAAGCACCCTGTGCAAAATCCAGTGTTCTTTCCTACAGATTTTATTAGACCTTCTATAGACATAAAATACAATGAATCTGCTCCTATTAGCCTTCTTATTTCCTCTAGGCTCATATTGGCAGCAATTAAATTTTCTTTACTAGGAGTATCCATACCTAAATGACAAGCATTTATAACTGGAGGTGAGGCTATTCTTATATGAACTTCCTTTGCTCCTGCCTTTTTTAGCATTTGTACAGTTCTTTTCATAGTTGTTCCTCTAACGATAGAATCATCTACAAGAATAACTCTTCTTCCTTCTATATTTTCTTTTATTGCATTTAGTTTAATCATTACTCCCTGTTCTCTTAGTTCCTGACTAGGCTGTATAAAGGTTCTACCAACATATCTATTTTTTATTAACCCCTCAGCATATGGAATTTTTGATTCTTCAGCAAATCCTATAGCAAAAACTGTTCCAGAATCAGGTCCCCCAATTATAATATCCCCATCATTTTTTGACTCCCTTGCCAGCTGCCTTCCTGCTTCTATTCTCGATAAATATATACTTTTTCCATCTAATAAACTGTCAGGTCGAGCAAAATATACTAGTTCAAATAGGCATAAATTTTCCTTTATCTTTTTCTTTGAAATAGTCCTTATTGCTTCATTATTTATAACAATTATTTCTCCAGGTTCTATATCTCGAATAAATTCTGCCCCTATAGTATCAAATGCACAGCTTTCAGAAGATACTATATAATCATCTCCTAATTTACCTAGACATAAAGGCTTTATTCCATAGGGATCCCTGGCAGCTATTATCCTATCATTTGTCATAATTATAAGAGCATATGAGCCTGAAACCTGATCTAAGGCCTTTATAACTGCTTCTTCTATATTATCCTTACTCTTTCTAGCAATTAGGTTTGCAATAACCTCTGCATCTAATTTAGATTGAAATATTACTCCTTCATCTTCTAGCTTGTCTCTTAAACTATGGGAATTTACAATTCTTCCATCAAGGGTTATAGCTAAAGCTCCTCTTTTATATCCTGCTACTAATGGTAATGTGGTTAGAAGGCTATGGTCATCTGAATTAAAGGCATATCTTACATGACCTATGGCTATATTTCCAATTAGCCTATGTAGCCTTTCCTTAGACAAAACTTCATGAACAAGGCCTGCTTCCCTATGATAATCTATAAAACCATTATTATTTACTGCTATGCCTGCACTAATCTGGCCTCTATGCTGAAGGGCATAAAGTCCATAATAGACAACTTGTGCTATATCATTTCTTTTTGAGCTATATATTCCTACTACTCCACTCAATGTAGTACCTCCTATTTACTAAGACTCTCATTGAGTTCCTTATCCATTTTTATAACATCATCTGCCATTTTCTTTTTGTAGTCTTTAAGCTTTACCCTTAACTCAGGATATTTTACTGCTAATATTTCCACAGCTAATAATCCAGCATTTTCTCCCCCATTAATAGCAACTGTAGCCACTGGTACTCCCTTTGGCATCTGTACCACTGATAATAAGGAATCTAGCCCATCCATTGTTGAAGATTTAACTGGAACCCCTATTACTGGAAGTGGCGTAATCCCTGCTATAACTCCAGCCAAATGGGCTGCTTTCCCTGCTATTGCAATTATTACTTCCGTATCCTTATCTTCTGCATTTTTTGCAAAATCTGCTGCTAAGTCTGGTGATCTATGAGCTGATATTACTCTTGCTTCATATTTAACTTGAAATTTTTCTAATATAACAATAACTTTATTAGCAATTTCCTTATCAGAAATACTTCCCATCACTATACTAACCTTCATAAATCTTCCTCCTCACACTAATTATTTGAAATATTTTACACCTGATACAAAAATTTTGTGGTTTCCTTTTAACTCTATATTCTTGTAAACATCCCTTCCAATTCTATCTACGGATGATACTGTTGCAAGAACTCTTCCCTCAGGGCTTGTTAATGATTCAACTGCCATATCTGATCCTGTAATATTATTTGATACAATTTGAGTTGCAATCTGCCCCCTTTCTAATAAGCTGTCAGCATTATTTCCAAGTATAATTCTTCCTTCCCTTGTAGCTATAGGAACTGTATATACTTCTCCTGCTTCCATCTCATTCATCCAAGGTGATTGGTTAGATATAACTTTTACATCTACCATAGTTGAAGTGAATACTCCCTTTGGATTGCTAGTAATATATGGTGAGTTTTTGTTTATTTTTGATATTTTCCCATTTTGAATTAAGCCTAATTTAACTAGTCCTATAGCACCATCTCCAATTCCCAATGCTAGTCCATCTCTATTTTCCAAAAGATCCTCTAAAGCTTCCTTTACATAAGAGTTATTAAATATTAACTTTAATAATTTTCCTGATGCTTCAGGTTCTGCCCCATATATTTGACCATTAGGTAGGGCCAAAATTTGAGAGTTTTTAATTTTTTCTGCTAAGATCTTATAAGACTCTTCAATTGAATTTTTCTTTAATGATTTAAATACAAAAGTTTCTACTTTTGCACCAGCATCCTTAAAAGCCTTAGCCATATCATATTCACCATGGCTTCCAGTAAATATTGGAATAAGAACTCTTGGAACTGCAATTGAAGGATGCTTTTTAATAACATTTCCACTTATATATGGAGTAATTTTTCTAGTTTCTTTTAATTCATTGTTAATTGGGAAAGTTTCATTTAAAGGCTTTTGCCATTCCTTTAATAATTCATCTAGCTTTATAAGTTCATCTTTAATTTTTATATATTTATCAGCTATGGTTTTACCTGCTAGGGTATAATCTAAGCCATCAAATAATTCTTTAGGGTCTTTATGGCCATCAATTTCTAATAATATTGATCCATAAAGAGGCTTATATAAATCTTCAACTATTTCATTGCTTATAATGCAGCCTATCTCATTTCCCAATGCCATTTCTGCAATTGCTCTTGCAATGCCTCCAAAGGTAATTGTTGAACTTGATAAGATTTCCTTCCTATCAGCCAATTCCTTTATTCTTCTATAGTTTTCCTTTAACTGCTCAAAATTTATTAGCCCATTTTCGTCAACTCTTAAATTAACTAATACAAGATTTGAATTGGACTTTTTAAGTTCTTTTGAAATAATATTATCTACCTTATCGTAGCTAACAGCAAAACTAAATAGTGATGGCGGTACACTTATATCTCCAAAGCTTCCACTCATACTATCTTTTCCACCTATGCTTGGAATATCTAAGTTCTTTTGAACCATAAAGGCACCTAAAAGACTTGTATAAGGCTTGGCCCATTTTCTAGGATCATCTCCTAACCTTTCAAAATATTCTTGGAAGGTTAGTCTAATTTTTTTATAATCTCCACCTAGGGCCACTACTTTTGCTATGGATTCAATAACTGCATAATATCCAGCGTGGAAGGTACTCCATTTAGCTAGTTTTGGATCATAGCCGCAGGTCATAATAGAGCATGTCTTTGTTTCACCATTAGCTACTGGAATCTTTGCTACCATCCCTTCCTGTGGAGTTATTATATTCTTGCCCCCTAATTGCATTAATACTGTTCCTGAGTTTATTGTATTATCAAACCTTTCTACCAGGCCCTTTTGTGAAGCTATATTAAGGTCCTTTAGGTTATCAACAAAAGCTTCCTTTATACTTTTATTTACTAGATGGTCAGGGTCTTTTTTTAAGTATATTTCTTCCCTTGGCATGGTTATTTTTACTTTAGCTTTTTTTCTGATTCCATTAGTATTTAAGAAGTTTCTATCTATATCAATAATTGTTTTACCTCTCCATACCATTTGAAGCCTATTTTTATCTGTAACTTCTGCTATTACAGTTCCTTCTAGATCTTCTGCCTCCACAAGTTTTTTAAATTCATCTAAATTTTCTTTTTCTATAACTACTGCCATTCTTTCTTGAGATTCAGAAAGGGCAATTTCATATCCATCTAGGCCTTCATATTTTACAGGTACTTTATCTAAATCTATATATAATCCATCAGCAAGTTCTCCAACTGCAACAGCCACTCCTCCTGCACCAAAATCATTACACTTCTTTATAAGCCTTGTAGCCTTTGGATTTCTAAAAAGTCTTACTATTTTTCTTTCAATTAATGGATTTCCTTTTTGAACATCTGCACCTAATTTCTCAAGGGCTTTTTCCGTTTGGACCTTTGAAGAACCAACAGCAGCACCAAGTCCATCTCTTCCAGTTTTACCACCAACAAGTAGTATTAAATCAGTAGGCTTTGAATCTCCCCTTACAACCCAATCCTTTGGAGCTGCAGCTATTAAGGCTCCTAATTCCATTCGCTTAGCAACAAAACTTTCATCATAAAACTCTTTAATATAGCCTGAAGCTGCTCCAATTTGATTTCCATATGAACTATAGCCTTCCATTGCTGTCTGGGTAATTTTTCTCTGTGGTAATTTTCCCTCAAGAGTATCTTCATATTTTTGTCTTGGATCAGCAGAGCCCGTAATTCTCATTGCTTGATATACATAGGTTCTACCAGATAGGGGATCTCTTATTCCTCCTCCGAGGCAGGTAGCTGCCCCTCCAAAGGGTTCTATTTCTGTAGGGTGGTTATGGGTTTCATTCTTAAACATTAATAAGTACTTTTCATTTTTACCATTTACATCAACATCTATTTCAATACTAGCTGCATTGATTTCGTCTGTTTCTTCCTTATCCTTAAGCTTGCCTTTTTTTCTAATTTCCTTCATATTAATGGTGCCCAAGTCCATTAAGGATTGTGGCCTCATATTTTCTTCATATACATACCTTCTTGAGCTTAAATATTCCTTAATTGCCTCTTCAAATATTTTCTTATATTTTCCTTCTTCAACTTTTACATCTGTAATCTCCGTCATAAAAGTTGTATGTCTACAGTGGTCTGACCAATAGGTATCTATTACTTTTAGTTCTGCAATACTAGGATCTCTCTCTTCTCTTTTAAAATAAGATTGGCAGTATAATAAATCATCCATATCCATAGCAAAGCCATAACTTTCTCTAAGTTTTTCTACTTCACCTTTAGGCATGTTAATAAAACCATTTAATATTTCTATTTCATCTGCTTCTTCAAAGGTATCCGTTTCTATATAATCTAAATCTAGTTCTGTGTATTCAGTAGGATTTATATAGTAGGATTTTATTTTATTAAGTTCTTCATCACTTATATTTTTAAATATGAATATTTTTGAATGTTTTACTTTTACATGTAAATCTAGAAACTTATTTACTATTTCATTTGCTGAATCTTCCCTTTGATTAAATTGCCCCTTATGAGCTTCTATTCTAAAGGCTTTCTCCTCATCATTTAAAATTAAATTTCTAAAAATCAAATCTGTATATGGTTCATATAGTAGCTTTTCTATAATTTCTTCTACCACTGATTCCTTTGTGTCTTTTATGTCATATACATTTATTACCCTTACTTCTTTTAAGTTTTTTATGCCTAAATACTCTCTGAATTCCTTTAATAATTTTTTTCCTTCTTCATTAAATAATTTTTTCTTCTCTACATAAACTCTTGTATTATTCATTTTTTCACTCCCTTTAAGGTTTTATAGGCAACTATTATTTACTTAGCATTATTTTTTCTAATTCAAAGGGCTCCATATATGTATCACCTTTGTAGGCCCTCATATTACCTCCTGAAATTTCATCTATAAGCGCTATATGATTATCTTTTCCAACCCTGCCAAATTCAAATTTTATATCATATAGTTCCAAGCCCTTTTTAGCTAACTCTTCTTTAACTATGGCTCCAATTTTCTTTGTAAGTTCTACTAAAATCTTGTATTCTTCTTTTGTCATGATATTTAACATTTCTAATGCTTCATCAGTAATTAATGGATCATTTCTTAAATCATCCTTTAAGGTAACTTCAACATATGCATCAAGTTTCTGCCCTTCTTTGGCATATAATCCATATCTTCTAAGAAAACTTCCTACTGCCCTATAACGACATATTACCTCTACCCCTTTGCCAAACATCTTTGCAGGTAAAACTGTCATTGTTGCATTTTCAATCTCTGCATCTAGATAATGGGTTGGTATTCCTACTTCCTTTAGTTTTTCAAAAAAGAACTTAGTAAGTCTTAAACCGGATTTCCCCATACCTTCTATAGTAAGTCCTACAGTATTAGCTCCTGGATCAAAGACTCCTTGCACTCCAGTAACATCATCTTTAAATTTAAGTTGATAATTACCATCGTCTAATTGATAAACATCTTTAGTTTTTCCTTTGTAAATTAACTCCATTGAATCCACTCCTTTACAAAATATTTATTTATAAAAAAATAAAAGCTCAGTCAGGGTAGGTTAAGCGAAACCTACCCGACTGGGCTTTTATCCCTTCGGTGTAATACCAAATTAGTATATATACAAATCAATTAAATACCAATACTAGTATTTGTGCCGCTTGGACCAGCAGGTATTCTTTTACCCCGGAACCCTAGGCACACTTCCGCTCATAGAGAAATAATTATCGGTCATTTCGTAGAGACATCCCAACCATATTATGGGACTTATATGAGCTCGAATATTCTTTTATATTAATATATTAACATGTTTTCCCTGTAAGTCAATATATTATAAAAATTTCTTTATGCTAAAAACAAAAAAGAAGTAATTGCAAATTTTTTAGTTGCAATTACTCTTTTAGCTTATTTATTCTTATCTAAATTTTTATTATATCTAAATATATAATAGGAAGCTGAAAAAATTATTATATATCCTATGAAACTATATATATCTGGTAATGTATTAAAAATAACAAAACTAATTATTGCTGAAAATATTATATTACTATAATCAAATATTGAAATTTCCTTTGCTGGTGCATGTTTGTATGCTAAAGTAATTCCAAATTGCCCAATACTAGCAAAAATACCTGCTAATAATAAGTAAATTAATTGTATAGAAGCCATTGGTTTATATACTGAAGCCATAAAAGGAAATATTACTATTAAGGAAAATAATGAAAAATAAAAGACTACTGTATAAGTATTTTCCTTTCCTCCTAAAACTCTTAAACAAGTATATGCCCCAGCTGCAAAAACTGCTCCTAAAATACCAATAATAAAAGGCAGCATTTCAATATTAAAAGTTGGTTTAATAATAAATAATGTTCCCATAAAAGCTATTAATACTGATATTATTTGTTTTGAATTAATCTTTTCCTTTAAAAATAAAGCAGAAAATATTATTACAAAAAAGGGACTTAATTTATTTAACATATTAGCATCAGATAATACTAATCTATCAATTGCATAGTAATTAAAAACTATACCTACTGTTCCTAAAGCTGACCTTAAAAGTAAAATTTTTTGACTAGTCTTTTTTCCAAAAAAACTTTCCTTATTTTTAATTATAAAAATCATTGCAACTATACATGAAACTAAATTTCTAAAAAATGTTTTTTGAAAAGAGGGTAAATCTCCAGACAATTTAATAAATGCAGACATCATTGCAAAACCAAAGGCTGACATTATTATAAATATTATTCCTTTATAACGATTATCTAACTTTTCCATTTTATTGCTCCTTACTTTTTTTATTATTATCTTTGTCTCCTACTAATTTTTTTAATATTATATATATAATCTATCAAGAAAATAAAATTAATAGAATATGAAATTAACTTATCCTATTAATTTTACTTTATTATATTTATTATTCTATTGTTCTAACTTTCTTATGAAATTTTCTTCATTGTCTTCTTCAATGAATTTTCCATTAAGGTAACCTATTACCGATCCTTCTATTCCACCACATTCCCCTAGGCAGCAAGCATCAACATTTTCCTTACCAAACTTTTCTTCTAATAATTCTATATCTATTCCTGAACAGGAAGGACAAACTAAAATCATAATTACTCTCCTATCTTTTTCAATATTCTTAATAATATTATTCTACTAATAATAATTATTACTTTCAAGGGTAATTATACTTAGTTCTTATATATTTTTCCTATATATTAAAACTTCAATAAATAAAGGCTGCTAATAAACTATCAGCAGCCTAAATTAGCTTTCTACTATTTATTTATTAATTTAACTGCGTCTCTTGCAATAACTAATTCTTCGTTTGTTGGTATTTCATATACCTTAACTTTAGAGTCTTTAGTAGATATTTCTTGTACTTCTCCTCTAATTTCATTCTTAGCTTCATCTATGTTAAAGCCTAAGAATTCTAATCCTGTTAATACTTCTTTTCTTGCAAAGGATGAGTTTTCACCAATACCAGCTGTAAATATTATAACATCAACTCCACCCATTACACCTGCATAGGATGCTATTTGAGCACGAATCTTATAATTAAAGATATCTAAAGCTAGTTTTGCTCTTTCATTTCCTTTTTCTGCTGCCATTTGAACATCTCTAAAATCTGATGATACCCCTGAAANTCCAAGAAGTCCAGATTCTTTGTTTAGCATTCTTGTAACATCTTCTAATTTATATCCTTCCTGTTCAACTAAGAAAGATATTACAGACGGGTCGATATTTCCAGATCTTGTTCCCATCATAACTCCAGCTAAAGGAGTAAAACCCATGGAAGTATCTATTGATTTACCGCCTTTTATTGCTGCAAGTGAACAGCCATTACCTAAATGGCAAGTAACAATTTTTAGATCCTTAATATCCCTATTCATAACTTCTGCAACCTTATGTGAAACATATTTATGAGATGTACCATGGAAACCATATTTTCTTATTCCATGCTTTTCGTAAAGTTCATATGGAAGTGGGCAGATATATGCTTCCTTAGGCATTGTTTGATGGAAAGCTGTATCAAAAACAGCAACCATTGGTGTTTCTGGCATAAGTTCCTTACATGCTTCTATTCCTATTATGTTAGGAGGATTATGTAAAGGTGCTAGCGGAATGCAGTCTTTAATTGATTCTATTACTTCTTCATCAATTAAAACTGAATCTGAATACTTTTCTCCACCATGTACAACTCTATGTCCTACTGCTGATATTTCATCCATTGAATTTATAACAGCTTGCTCTTTATTAGTTAATGCTTCTAATACCAGTTTTATTGCATCTTTATGATTTTTCATATCTTCTTTTATAATATATTTATCTTTTCCCTCAACCTTTTGAGTAAGAACAGATCCCTCTATACCAATTCTTTCAACTAAGCCACTTACTAATGACTCTTCTGTGTTCATATCTATAAGTTGATATTTTAGTGATGAACTACCACAGTTAATAACTAATACTTTCATAGTAACTCTCCCTGCCTATATATTTTTCATACTTCTATAATACACTTTTAAAAAATTTTTTTCAAATTTCATCAGCTACTGATTTTCATATTCATATCAATTAGTAATAGTTTATTAAGCTTCTCTTCCCTTTTTCTTAGTAATTGATAATATTTATCTTTAAGCTTTACTTAATTGCTATATCTGCTAATTGAAATCTTATAACCTTGCTTAATTCTTCTAAACTTAGTTCTACTTGATAACCTATTTTGCCAGCACTAAAGATGATTGTATTCATCTCCTGGGCTGATATATCAATTGTAGTAGTAAAATACTTCTTCATTCCTATAGGTGAGCATCCTCCATGAATGTAGCCTGTTAAAGGTAATAATTCCCTTGACTTTATCATTTCTATAGATTTTTCACCAACACTTTTTGCTGCTTTTTTTAAATCTAATTCCTTCTCTACAGGTATTACAAATACATAATATTTCTTAGTTTTTCCTATTGTAACTAGAGTTTTAAAAACTTGCTTAGGATTTTGACCTAATACCTTAGCAACTTCTATTCCACTTATAGCATCAGTGTTTGCATAAGAATAACTATTATATTTTATTTTCTTTTTATCTAATATTCGCATAACATTTGTTTTTTCATTCACATATTATCCCCCCCAATTAATAATAATTATATCACTTTATTTAATAAAATAAAAATAGCTATTAAAAATTCTAGTTCCTAATATAATATTCATAATTTTGTTTATCAATTTTTTATTATATAATATAGGAGTTACAAAATATTTTTTAATGCTGAACAAACCGGAGGATAAAATGAAAAATCTTATTAAAAAAACATTCTCAAATAATTGGCTTTTAATAACTATGTTTTTAGTTATTCAACTTAAGTCAATGATCCTATTGGCCATGCTAAGAAGCCCAGGTTCAAAAAGCATCAGTCTTTCAAAAATGTATTTTTCTGTGCCAGCTATAGGAGCTCATTTATTAATAATTCTATTAATTTTTAGTTTAACTTGTATTTTTAAATTTAAAACTCAGCTTAAGGTAAGTTTAATAATTAATTTATTAATAAGTTTATTATTTATTTTTGATATTTGGTATTATAGGGCAAATGGTTCCTTTGTATCCCTAAGGCATCTTATTCACCCTGAAATATTTAATCCTACTAATAAAAGTTTATTTAACTTTCAATTAGTTGATTTATTATTTATTATAGATTTTATAATTTTCGCCCTTTTAAATAAAATTACTGATATTTTCAATTTTAAAGACTTTTCAAAATTGAAAAATAGACTTATAAAAGCCTTTTCTCTGTTTTTTATATGTATATCATTACTTTACATAAGTCATATACAAATAGACATTAATAAAGGAATAAAGGGAATAAATTTATTTAGCTTATCCTGGGCTCCTTATCAAACCTACAGTGATATGAGTCCCCTTGGATATCATGGCTATGACATAGCTTATACCCTATCTAAGGACTTTACCTTAAGAGATGCTGAAATTAAGGAAATAAATGACTGGTTTGAAAATAATAAAGAAGACTTAGAAGATAATAATTATTTTTCTATACTAAAGGGGAAAAATTTAATTGCCCTACAGGTAGAATCTTTAGAAAACTTTGTTATTGGGCAAAAAGTTTATAATATGGAAATAACTCCAACCCTTAATAAACTCCTTAAAAACAGTATATATTTTAATAATATTTATGAGCAAAATAATTCTGGGACAAGTTCCGATGCAGATTTTTTAGTAAATACATCTATTTTCCCAATAAGGGAAGGAGCAGCTTTTCAAAGCTATCCTTGGACAAAATATAAGACCCTGCAAAATATTCTTGAAAAGGTAGGCTATAGTACAATTTCAACCCATGCAGAAATTTCAGGTAACTGGAATTGGGCAGAAAACCATAAAGCCTTTGGAGCTGATAAAATTTTAGATATTAATAGCTATAATCTTGATGAAGTTATAGGTTTAGGCCTATCAGATGAATCCTTTTTAAGACAAGTGGCTGGTAAAATTAAAGATGAAAGCACTCCATTTTATACCTTTGTAACTACACTAACAAGCCATGGTCCCTTTGAAATACCTGAAGATAAAAAACTTCTAAATTTAACAAAGGAGCTGGATGAAAATATACTTGGTGCTTATTTTCAAAGTATAAGATACACAGATGAAGCTATTAAATTATTTTTAGAGGAATTAGAAAGAAATAACCTCCTAGAAAATACGGTAGTAATGATATATGGAGATCATACTGGTGTACATAAATTTTATGAAGAAGAGATGGAAGATGCTCCTTTAGAGGGGAACTGGTGGAAAGAAAATGATATGAAAATACCTTTAATTATATATAATCCAGAAATTAAAGGTGAAACTATTACAAAAGCAGGAGGACAAGTTGATTTCCTTCCAACAATATCTTACCTACTTGGTATAGAACGAAAAGAATTCGAAAACACATCAATGGGACGAGTTCTAGTAAATACAAATAGGGATTACACTATATTAAATAATGGAGAAATTATTGGAACTCCTTCAAGGAAAGAAGAATTGGAGAATTTAGAAAATACCTTTAAAATTGCTGATTATATTATTAAAGGAAACTACTTCAATTAAGAAAAGTGTGAATATAGGGGCNANNATAAATAGATATGCTTATTACGCATATTCTATTTATCTTCGCCTAGTATATTCGCACTTAAAATTAAAAAATATATTTAAGAAACTAAGTCTTAGTTTCATGCTTATTTAATCTCTTAGACAAATTGGAAATTTAGTAAACCAAACCATTCTGGTAAACTTTCCAATACCTTANGGGCAATTTGTTCTTTTAAGTCTTTATCTGCTATTCTTATGATTTCAATCAATTTACACATACCCCATAAATTCACATTTTAAGGTTATTTTAATAGATAATTAACTCTTATTTATTCTACTAATGTGAAGATAGGACAAAACTCTTCTTTAAATTATATTTTTCTAATATTTCCTCAGTTGGTTCCTTGTCCATTTCAAAAAGTTCATTAATTATTACGTTCTGTTCAGTTTTATAAGATAAAAGCCTACCTTTTGTTTCTTCTTTGAAATCATGCCATGTCCAAAGATGTGCTGTTCCCACAGATTCCATTAAACATATTACATTCTTAGATTTAAGAATGTAAATATTTAAGGGAACTTCCTTATCTCTTACCTTTATAAATTCATTATTATAACTATTAATAAGTTCCTTTTCTTTACTATCTAAATTATTGTATATAACATCTAACTCTTTATATTTACCCATTTTCTCACCTATATTATCTTCTTAAGTATATGATACTATAATATATAACAAATATAAATATCTTTAGTTAAGGAAAAAGGTCTTCTAAAGAAATACTCTCTAAAAAACCTATATATATCTTAACCACTAATATTATTTCCTATTTTTCATTATAAATATTATAATACTTATTTTTTAAATACTTTATAAAGTATTTAGGGTTTAGTTCTTCACCAGTTATATTTTTAATGATTTCATTTGGTGTATAAAGGGCTCCATTTTTATGAATTTTATCTTTTAGCCACTTATTAATTTCTGTAAAATTACCTTCTTTCAAATCATTGAACATATTTGGTTTTTCTTTAATTAGGGTATTTAAGAATTGTGCACCATATAAATTTCCTAAAGCATAGCTTGGAAAATATCCAAAGGATCCATCTGACCAATGCATATCTTGAAGGATACCTTCAGTATCATTTTTAGGTTCAACTCCTAAATATTCCTTGTACTTTTTATTCCATAATTCTTTTAAATCATTTACTTTAATTCTTCCATTTATTAATTCTTTTTCTATTTCGTATCTTATTATAATATGAAGTCCATAGGTTAACTCGTCGGCTTCAGTTCTTATTAAGGAAGGCTCCACATAGTTCATTGCTTCATAAAATTCCTCTAAAGAAACCTTATTAAAATCTTCAAAATATTCTTTAGCTATAGGAAGTAGATAGGAACAAAATTCTCTGCTTCTTCCCAAGATATTTTCATAAAATCTTGATTGTGATTCATGAATAGCCATAGATGCACCAGTTTGAAGACCTGTGCCCTCTAAATCATCTGAAACGTTTTGCTCATATATACCATGGCCAGCTTCATGAATAGTAGAAAATAAGGCTGAAGTAAACTCGTCTTCATGGTAATTTGTTGTTAATCTTACGTCCTTATTTCCAAAGTTTGTTGTAAAGGGATGAACACTTACATCTAACCTTCCTGCTTTAAGATCAAAGCCTATTTTTTCTAATACATCAAATGAAAGCTGCTTTTGCTTTTCTGCATCAAAATGCCCATATAAAAAATCTCTATTTATTTTTTTCTTACTTCTTTTTATATTATTTAAAATTTCAATAATACCAATTTTTAATTCTTCAAATATTTTATCTAGCTTCTCTGTAGTTAAGCCTATTTCATATTTATCTAATAAGGTATCATATTTATCTTTTTTATATCCCCAATATTCAATAAATTCTTGAATATATTGAACTACCTTTTCTAAATAAGGTTTAAATATTTCAAAGTCACTAGCTTCCTTGGCCTTTTCCCAAGCTAATTCTGAATTACTGCATAAGCCTACAAATTCAACATATTTATTTTGTGGAATCTTTTTGGTTTCATTATAATTTCTTTCAAGCTCTTCTAACATTCTATATTGAAGCCTATTCATTTTATCTTTATACAAGGATAAGTCATCAATAAAAGTTTTTACCTTATCACTTGTTAACATTTTAAAGCTTTCTTCAGAAAGATATTGAAGAACTTCACCCCTACTCTCTCCAGCCTTTTCTGGCATATTAGTTCTCATATCCCAATATATTAAGGCTATTGCCTGATTTAACTTATCATATTTTTTCAAATACTCTTTTACTTCATTTATTTTTTCTTCTAATGCCATCTTTCTCCTCCTAACTCCACACTCCACACTAACAAAGCTCCACACTAA
>JGI24714J26587_10000276_pt1 | contig 35777 bp, 36 predicted proteins | sample BioPla4DNA2_FD_26587 | JGI IMG/M metagenome (IMG submission 26587)
TAAGCCGATTTCCTGTCCTACAGTAACTTTACACTAAGAATTAAAATTTTTTTAGCTATAAATTAAAGCAATGGTTTAGAGGGCCACGCCCTTTGCCAAGTTTAAGATTTGCTCTTAGCGCTCCTGTTATATACTCTTTTGCTTTTTTTACGNTTTCAACGATATCAAGGCCCGATGCCAGGTTGCATGCGATAGCTGAAGAGAGAGTGCAGCCAGTTCCGTGAGTATTCGGATTATCAATTTTTGGAGATTCAAACCAGTAAGTATTGCCTTTAATGTAGAGCAAATCATCAGCACAGTCTTCAAGGTGCCCGCCCTTTACAAGCACATAGCCGCAAGTTACTTTTGCGATTTCTTCAGCAGCCTCTTGCATATCTTCTTTGCTTTTTATAGAAAGTCCCGTCAAGACTTCAGCTTCCGGAATATTAGGCGTTATTACCGTAGCAAGAGAAAAGAGATGCATTTTCAATGCATCGATGGCATTGTCGCTTAAGAGCTTGCTGCCGCTGGTGGAAACCATAACAGGATCCACGACAATATTTACTGCTTGGTACTGCCTAAGTTTTTGTGCTATAGCTTCTATTATTTCGATATTTGATACCATGCCGATTTTAACTGCATCCGGTCTTATATCCTGAAAGATGCAGTCCAGTTGCTGGCCTACAAATTCTGGCGTTGCTTCGAAAATGCCGTACACCCCTGTTGTATTTTGAGCTGTCAGTGCAGTGATGGCGCTCATGGCGTACATTTTGTGGGCAGTTATGGTTTTAATGTCAGCCTGTATTCCGGCACCGCCGCTGCAGTCAGATCCTGCTATAGTGAGTACCTTTTTCACAGTATCATCTCCCAATCTTCAAAAGAATCAAGATAAATGTCAGCAATAGCTTTTACCTCTTCTAGTTCCTCGCGAGAGCTTTTATCGTATACTGCCACTACTGAAAGCCCGGCAGCTTTGGCACTTTTTATAGCATGAAGTGCATCTTCAAATACAACTGTTTCGCCTTTAGGAGTATTAAGCAATTCCAGTACTTTTAGAAAAAACTCCGGTGTATTTTTTCCCACTCCCGCATCGTAACATGTAAAGATAAAGTCAAAGTATTGTAGCACATCTAGCCTTTCCAGGGCAGCTTTTGCGAGTTCATGATCGGTAGCGGTGGCAATACACATCCTTACATTTTCTTTGTGAAGTCTTTCCAGAAAAGGCAATACACCAGCCTTAAGGGGTACTTTCAAAAAGTAATGATCCTCAATCATACCTAAAATTTCATCGATAATCTCATCTTCACTGCCAGAAATGTGGTATTCTTCTTTCAAATACTGGGCCGATTGGTTAAGACTCATTGGTTTGAGTATTTCATCAATGTTTTTCGGTGGATTTATGCCTTTTGCTTTCATATATTCTGACCCCAAATTTTCCCAAAAGGGCATTGAGTCAAGGAGCGTGCCGTCCAAATCGAATATTGCGCCTTTAAACTTCATAATTTACCACCCGAGATGATACCTCTCGCAGTTCACGTGCAGCAGCAGTAATATTCTCCTGAGCGAAAATTGCCGATACCACCGCAATGCCATCAATGCCGCTTCCTGCAAGTTTTATGGCATTATCTTTGTTAATGCCGCCAATGGCTACTACCGGAATTGATACTGCCTTGCAAATTTCCTTGAGGGTTTCCAAAGATACTGCTTCGGCATCCAGCTTTGTGGAAGTGGGAAATACAGAGCCAACGCCTATGTAATCTGCACCGCTTTCTTCTGCCAAAACCGCTTGTTCTACCGTCTGAGCCGAAACGCCCAGGATCTTGTCTGGGCCGATTATTTTTCTCACATCTTTTGGGGACATATCGCCCTGACCTACATGGACTCCATCTGCTCCTGCAGCCATTGCCACTTGAACGTTGTCATTGATTACATAGGGAATTTTATATTTATCCGTTACGCATTTTATTTCCTTTGCCAGCTGAAGAAAAGCATCGTATTCCAGGTTCTTTTCCCGCAATTGTAAGAAGGTTACCCCTGCTTTTATGGCTTCTTCAACCACATCGGCAAGAGTGCGACCTTTCAGCCATGTGCGGTCAGTAACCGCATACAGCAGCATTGAAGATTTATCTAATTTCAATTTTTGCGCCTCCCTTAATGGCCTCTGCATCTATTTTGCTGACGGCATCGATGAGGTATGTGCGGTAGGAAGCGTTGCCTCCATCTGTCTTTANCAATTTGTCATAAGCTATCTCACCGGCAAGACCAAAAGCACTTACCGCTGCTGCTGTGGCATCCAGGTGATTTTCCGGATTTGCAGCGCAGTAGGCTGCAATTACAGCAGTCAACATGCAGCCGGTGCCGGTGATCTTTGCCATCATCGGATGGCCGTTGCGGATAATGTATGCCTTACTTGCATCTGTTACGATATCGATAGCTCCGGAAATGGCAATTACAGCATTCGTTTTTGCACTTAACTCTTTTGCAAAAGAAATGGTTTCATCTAAGTTTTTCTCCGTTACAGCATCGCTTACGTCTGCATCTACTCCCTTAGTTGTTCCGCTGCCTTTTGAAACGGTTTTTATCTCGGAAATATTTCCCCTTATTACAGCGAACTTAACTTCTTCTAAAAGCTTAAAGGTAGTGTCTGTCCTGAGGCTTGATGCACCTGCTCCAACCGGGTCCAGGACTACAGGATGGGAAAGCTCATTTGCCTTTTTGCCGGTCTTTAACATAGTGGCAATTGTCCTTTGGTTAAGTGTCCCAATATTTATGACCAATGCGTTGCAGATAGCGGTAATTTCCACCGCATCTTTTTCATCGTCAGCCATAATGGGAGAACCGCCACAGGCCAGAAGTACATTTGCCACATCATTTACAGTGACATAATTTGTGATGCAGTGGACTAAAGGTGTTTTTTGCTGGACATTTTTTAAGATACTCTCAAACATAATAAAACCCCCTTCAAAATGTTATCATTAGCAACAATGCAAACAAAGATTGCTGCTGTGTTCAGGGGACCTTGTTATTTAAAACAAAAGGGAAGTGCCTAATAGGTACTCCCCTATATAAATGCAAAACGATTCCCTACGTTGGCATTATCCAAATCAGGTAATGAGGGTCGAAGCTGTACTCGCTTCCTCTCAGCCTGCAACACAAGCTCCCCTGAATATTGAATTTTTCTAAATTTTATCATATAAAAGACTGGGTGTCAATTTTCTGCTATGTCCGTCCTGGTTTTTGCTTCTTTTTGACCTAAGAAAATTTTACACCATCCTCTGAAAATGCATCAGGATTTAAAGCTTTTAATTCATCAAGGACAAACAGACCGTCCTTTCTTACTAATACGCCATCAAAGTACATTTCTCCTCCACCATAATCAGCCCGCTGAATACTAACCAAATCCCAGTGAATGCTGGACTGATTTCCATTCGAGGCTTCATCATAGCAGGAACCGGGCGTGAAATGGAAACTTCCGGCAATTTTTTCGTCAAACAGCGTATCTTTCATTGGCTCCAGGATATATGGATTGACCCCAATGGCAAATTCCCCAATGTAGCGGGCACCTTCATCAGTATCAAGAATTGTGTTGAGGTGCTCATTATGATTATCTGCACTAGCTTTGACTATTTTACCCTGCTCAAATTCAAAGCGAACATTAGTAAAGGTAGTACCTTGATATAAGGCAGGCGTATTGTAAGTAAGAACCCCATTAACAGAATCCCTTACTGGTGCGGTGAAAACCTCGCCATCAGGAATATTGAGGCGGCCATCACATTTAATGCTGGGAATGCCTTTAATGGAAAAAGTTAAATCGGTTCCCGGTCCGACAATTCGCACCTGGTCAGTGCGATCCATCAGCTCAACCAGAGCATCCATAGCCTTGGACAGCTGGGCATAATCGAGATTGCAGACCCGGAAATAGAAGTCTTCAAAGGCAGGGGTACTCATCTCAGCCTGCTGGGCCATTGCCGGCGACGGATAGCGCAGCACTACCCATTTAGTGTGGGGAACCCGGATTTCCCCATGCACCGGTTGACTGTAGTGCACTTGGTTGAGTTTCAGTTTTTCCGCAGGCACATCCGATAATTCACTGTTATTGCTGCCGCTGCGGATCCCAATATAAGCATCCATTTCCCGCATCCGGGCAGCATCAAACTTGGCCATTAAGTCCAGCTGCTCCGCTTCAGCCCGCATCAAAAGTGCCCGGGTGACCAGCGGTTCATTAATCTGGACAAAAGGCAAGGCACCCGCTTGATATGCCTCATCAATTAAAGCGGTTACCAACTCTGTTTCTAAACCAGTACATTCAATTAACACTTTCTCTCCTGGCTGTAAACTGCAGGAATAATTAATCAGGTTTTTCGCTAACGTTTTGATTCTCGGATCGAGCACGATCATTCCCCCTAACAATCTCAATTATACCAGCTTTATCCTCAGGGGTCCATGAAAAAGACTCAAACTAATTAGTTTGAGTCCTGCCATCAATTCTAATTTCGATTCCGGTAAACAGCCAGACATCATTGTGCTTGTACCAGGTGGTTTTTACACTCACAGAAAACTCCTGCTCATACGTGATGCCGTTAACATTTAGGGTCATCCGGGAGTTCCAAGTGCTCACCGCTTCCCCATCCCGGCCCTTGATTGCAACTGTGCCAGAATCAACAATTTGCTGCCACAGATCATGGATCTCTACGCCGATGTTTTCCGCTTTGCTCATAAAGTCAAACAGATTATTTTTGCTGTACTGGCTTTCAAACGAAAACAACTGCTCGCCGTTGTAGGCAAAGTAGATCGCAGACCCAACCTGATTGCTGACAATCGACTCTACATCCTCAATACTGTCTGCCGCACCCATCGCAGCTAAGTTCTGTTCGATCGCCGTCTTGTCCCTACCGCTGAAAACACATCCACTGAAGAGAACCACTGCTGCCAGCAAGAATACCAAGTATGTACGCTTCACCATTACAACCTCCTCCCCTGCTCCTTTTACTGCAGCTAGCATATTCTACGCAGGCTGGTTGTAAATTTAAGGGGTGGTAGTAATGGTAAAATCTGCCTTTTCGCCTAAGTTATATGTCTGAAAATAGCGCTCTTCTAATGGGATCCACTCAGTGATATAGCGCTGTAACAGCTGCTCACCACTGCGGCGGCGGATGCGCTCCAGCTGCGTTTCCCGATCCACCGCCAAAAAAATCTTGAAGTTATAGCGNTCAATCAGTGTTGGGTGCATGCTGTAAACACCCTCAACAATATTGAGCCGTTTTGNTGACACCTGAACCCAATCAGTCAGCTTCTGCTGTCGGCAGTCATAAATCTGATAAGCAAACGGGTGATCTGCTGCAAGCCGATCCAAAACTTCGCCCTTAAACCGTTCGTAATCTATGTTGCCGCCAACTTCCTTCAGCCTCGCTTCTGTCCGCTGATGAGGTTGGAGGAAAAAATCATCCATGTGGAAAACATTAGCATCAAACTTGCGTTTCAGCCACTTGGCTAATTCGGTCTTGCCTGCACCACTTGGACCATCGATTGCAGCGATAACCAGATCATTTTGTTCCAAGCAAATTTTAAGCTGTCTGACCAGCTCCAAACCATAACTATTTACCACTGTGCAATACACCTACTCTTGATCCGAACTTNTAAACTCTGATGCTCTTCCATTTACCAGAATTATACCGCAGTAAAACTAAAGCAGAGCGGAGAACCTGGTCTGTTACCAAAGCAATCCAGGCACCCATCAGTCCCCAGCCAAGGTGATTGATGCTGACAATCGCTAAAGTTGGCCGCACCAACAATACAGTGAGGAAGGTAATGAGAGCTGTTGCCCGAGTATCTCCAGCTCCTCTTAAGGCACCAGCAAGAATAAACTGGGAGGATTGAAACGGCTGCACTAAGGCAACCAGCTTTAAGATCTGGGCACCCATCACGATTACTTCCGCCTCATTTGTATATAAAGAGACAATAAACTCACCTAGGAAGTAGAAGGTTAAGCCTAACAGAATTGAAAACGACATCCCCAAATGGCGGGTGCGCCGAGTATAAGCTTCCGCCATATCCGGGCGCTTTTTCCCTAAACTCTGTCCTACCAGCGATGTCGCCGACACAGCAAAGGCTTGTCCATTCATGAAGGACATCGCTTGAATATTCATTCCGATCTGGTGGGTGGCATAGGCAACTGTGCCTAACCCAGCTACAGTTCTGACATAAATGATCACACCAGCCCGCATAACCAGCTGTTCCACCATAGCAGGAATACCGATGTTGATGATGCTTTTAATCGCTTCGAAGTTAGGTTTAAATCCATCTTTGAGCCGGAGGTGGATAAAATGTTTACCCCGCAGCACTACAATGAAGGCCAAAATAAAGGCAACCGTCTGACCGATTACCGTTGCCAGCGATGCCCCTGCTACCTCCCACCGTGGGAAGCCAAACTTACCATAAATCATGCAGTAATTAAAAAAGACATTAACTGCATTTGACGTTAAATTATAAGTCATCGCAATTCGAGAGTTGCCAACTCCCCGCAGCGCAGCGGTAAAAGTGCTGGTTAACGCAAAGATTACCATTCCCGCCATCTGAATCTGCAGATAAATGGTACCGCCTACTAAAGTCTGTTCATCGGCAGCACCCATAAATTTAATTAAAGGTTCAGCATAGATGAATCCAAGCACAGAGGCTGCCGCGGACAAAACCGCTGTTAACAAAATCGCCTGGCGCAGAATCAGATTGGCCCGCTTTTGGTCACCGGCACCCTTGGCGCGGGCAATTAAGGCAGTAGCTCCCACGTTCATTGCCATAAACGCAGTAGCCATCAGAAACTTCGGCTGGTTTGTCAGTCCAACCGCAGCAATCGCCCAGGAGCCTAACTGACCGACCATCATCATATCTACCATGGAGGTCAGCTGAGTTAAAGTGAATTCAATAAATGCCGGCCAGGCAATCCGCACTACATCCTTATACAAGAGTTTTGAAGTAACCCCTTGCGGGAGTTGTTTGCTGACCCGGCTGTGCCTGCCGTAATTACCAGAGTCGTCACCGGCTTCTACCAAATCTAACGCCAGCTTTACTCCTTGAACCTCCTGCTGTTCTGTTTCTTGGTAATTTTCACTCATTCCATTCAGATCCTTTATTGATAATATTCGCTAAAACATTATACAAAATACATCATATCATTTCAGCATTAGAAAGTCCACTGTCCGGGCCGGGAGCACTTATCCATCCTTTCTCAAAATAGAGGGTTAAATAAGATTTTGGAGAAAACCTCAAATAAATTTTACTAAAGAAGTGAGAATAAGGAGGAACGCGAATGTACTGCCGATACTGCGGTGCAGAAGTCAGTGAAAAAGCAATATTCTGTCCCACATGCGGTGTTCATCCCCTAAATGATTCTAAATTCTGTCAGGAATGCGGGAAGCCAACGGTAGAAAAACAGGAAATCTGCACCAGCTGCGGTGTGCGGCTGATTCACACCACTAGTTATGTCCTGCCATCATTCCCAGCAAAAAGGCCCGGCACAGCTGCAGTATTAAGCCTATTTCCCGGATTGGGACAGCTGTACCTTGGCCAAATTACCAAAGGCATTTCCTTGTTCTTNGCCTGGTCGGTACTGAGCGTTGTTTCGGCAGGAATGCTGAGCCTGCCCCTCTGGATTACCATTGGGATCGATGCCTATCTAGTCGCCAGAAAGCTGGCTCGAGGACAGGCAGTCGGCTTCTGGGAATTCTTCTAANGATAACAATAATCATTATTGACAAGCCTNAAAAGATCTACTATAATTTGCTTATCAAGTAAAAAAATGGAGGTAGATCTTAATGGCAGTTAAGCGGATGGTAGGCAATCAAGCACCTGCCTTTGAACTTGATGCTGTTTTGCCAAATAAGGAATTTGGGCGCGTCAGCCTCGAAGCCAACATGAAAGACGGCAAATGGACTGTGCTGTTTTTCTATCCAATGGACTTCACCTTTGTGTGCCCCACTGAAATTACCGCCTTCAGCGACCGCTACGATGAATTTAAAGCCCTCAACGCAGAAGTAATCGGTGTCTCTACTGACACAGTTTACACCCACCGCGCATGGATTAACACTGACCGCGCCGACAACGGCTTAGGCCAACTGAACTACCCCCTGGCCGCCGATACCAACCACAAAGTGTCCCGGGATTATGGTGTGCTGATCGAAGAGGAAGGCATTGCCCTGCGGGGACTGTTTATTATCAATCCTGAAGGTGAGTTAGTCTATTCAGTGGTGCACAACAACAACATTGGCCGCAATGTTGATGAAGTACTTAGAGTACTACAGGCACTCCAGACTGGTGGCCTCTGTCCCGCCAACTGGCAGCCCGGTCAAGCCCTGCTCTCAGTCTAAGCAGAAAAAATACCAAGGTATGCCCTGCAGCCTTGGTATTTTATTTCCATCCTAACAATTACCCAAATAGACATAGTCAAGTTCGGTTTTGGCAATTTCCGCCAGTTTGCGCAACTGCTTAAGATCAGTGCTGGAGCGGTCCGAGTATTGGTAGCGGGGAAAAAAGCGGGTCAGATGCAGCGGAATATCCCGGCGAATCCCCGCCAACCAGCGGGCTAAAGCGCTAATTTCAGCTTCGCTGTCATTTTCGTTGGGAATTATTAAGGTTGTCACTTCGATATGAGTCAGCTCCGCTGCCAACACAATACTTTGTTTAACTGTATCTAAGTCTCCACCGATATTCCGGTAAAACTGATCGTTAAATGCTTTCAGATCAAAATTGACTGCATCGATTAACGGCAGCAGCTCCGATAACGGCTCCTGGCAGCAGTAGCCGTTGCTTACCAGCACATTTTTCAAACCATGCTGGCGGGCTAAGGCTGCACAGTCAGCAACATATTCATACCCCACCAAGGGTTCGTTATAGGTATAGGCCAGTCCAATATTCCCTTTAGCTTTTAATTGTAAAGCCAGATCCACTGCTTGCCTTGGGGATAGGTATCGGCAGCTGGAGCTATCCCAGGCGGCAGTCGAGATCTGATAATTTTGACAGAAGGGACAGCGCAGATTGCAGCCAAAACTGCCTAGCGACAGGATCAGACTGCCTGGATAAAAGTGATACAGAGGCTTTTTCTCAATCGGATCCAGCGCCAATGCGGTGAGCATGCCGTAGTTTACCGCAGTGATGCTGCCGTCTACATTGCCCCGGGCTTGGCAGAGACCGATCTGACCTGCGGCTAAAGTACAGTGATGCGGACAAATTGGACAGGTCTGCTTGTTCACTGATGCCGCACCACCTCAAAACGGGAAATCTGATACTCCTCATCCGGGGAAATACCTGCTTTCAGAAGAGCAATCCGCAGCTGTTCTTCCACCGTATCAACCCCTTCCAGATTTGGCAGCAGCAGGCTCCGTTTGCTGCCTGCACTAACAATAACGCCGTAGCGTTTAGGATCCAGTTCCGCTGTAGATTGAACAGGCTCCGGTTCTGCCAGGACATCGACACTGTACTCCATCTCGGACAGCTCAAACAGCAGAACTGGCGGGAAGCGGGGGTCGCGCATACCGGCGCTGATTGCGTTCTGGATAATTTCATCCGCAATACAATCGGTAGTGGGGCTGATGGTACCGATACAGCCCCGCAGCTCGCCGCCTAGATGCAGCGATACAAACACGCCAGCCCGCTGATTTACCAGCTCCGGACTGAGGCGTTCAGGACGAGGCAGCTTGCACCGATGCTTTACGTAATGTTCCAAAGCCATCCGGGCCAAGCGGACATACTCATCACCTATAATCTTAAAAGCAGCCACCGCATAACCCACCCCAAATGGTCCCTCATATGATAAAAGCTCTGGTTCCACAGCTTTTCCAGCCAAAGCACCTGCTAAAATGATAAATGACCTGAGACCGCACTCCGCCGCAGCTTGGCAGAAACTTTCCTCAAACTGCAGCAACCGGGCAAAATCACCGGTCTCCATCGCCTGGGTAACCTCTCGGTCAAAAACAGGACCCTCCTCGGCAAAACCGTAGGGGCCATCTTCTTTAAGCCTGTGGGACAAATCCCCGCTGGCAACGATAACCACCTGCTTTCCGCTCTCTGCTGCCGCTTGAGCAATCAGTTTGCCGAATTGGTAGTGAGTCTGCAGGGAAAGACCAGAAATTGAAATCCGCACAACTTGATAATTATGATAATATTGATTTATAAAATGCAGGGGAACCATAGTGCCGTGATCTAGGGCCGGATCTCCCTCACCTAAGGTGCCAGCGGGAATACCAGCCTCCTCAGATAACCGAACCAGCCGAGCCACAAAATCAGAATCATATCTCACTGTAAACCGGACCTTGGGCTGCCCAAATCTGCTAAAATCTCCCACAGCCTGCGTGCCGGGGGAAATATGCAGATAATCGCGATACAGCACTGAGTGGGGTGTGATAATTACTATTGTATCCGGCTGCAGTGCCGCAATCGTCCTACCGATGGTCTGATACGCAGTAATAGTAGCTTGAATCTGTTGTTCCTCTCCGCGGCCGATCTCGGGAATGATCAGCGGCGGATGGGGAACGATGAAGCCGCCTAGGAGCGTCACAGCAGATACCTCCCTGTTATTTTGATCTTGCAAAAAGGAGCGAAAATTAATTGATCAGTTTACCATTAGGCGATTTAGTTGAAGCCGCTTTTCTACAGCGATTAAATCGCTTTGTAATTCAGTGCAGATTAGAACACAAACCAAATGCAGTAGTTGAGGCTCACTTAGCCGACCCTGGCCGACTCCGGGAACTGCTGGTACCCGGCAGCCGGGTATGGCTCAGCCGCTCAGATAACCCCCGGCGCAAGACTGCCTGGTCTGCTGTCTTGGTGGAAGCCGAGAATCAATCAGTAGTTTCTCTAGTCTCCACACTGCCGAATAAACTGATTGAGACTGCCCTCAAACAGCAGGCAATTTCAGAACTGGCATCCTGGACCTTAGTCCGCAGTGAGTATCCGGTAGAACGCCACCGCTTCGATTTTCTCCTCAAACGGGACCAAGAACTGCTGCTGTTAGAAGTGAAAAGTGTTACTCTTGTGGAAAATGGACTTGGCTTATTCCCTGATGCGGTCACCCTGCGGGGCAGGAATCACCTGGAGATGCTGACCGAGCTGACCATAACCGGTCAATACCAAGCAGCAGTGCTGTTTGTCCTTCAGCGCAGTGATGCAGAGCAGATCACCGCAGCTGCCCATATTGACCCGAAGTTTGCCCAGGCAATGATTGCCGCCAGAAATGCCGGTGTCCAGCTCTTAGGGCGCCGATGCAGCGTTACTGTGGATCGCATTACTTTAGGCAGCTCGGTTCCGGTTGTCAATCCGATTGCGACAGCCTAGCCAGTTCATGATGGATCTTTTCCAAAGCTTTAGCAGTCATTGCCCAGCGGGTCTCCCATGTTGTTACACCGATATGAGGTGTTAGAATTACATTCGGCAGTTTGGTTAGTTCCTCGGTCACTAGCGGCTCCCGCTCAAATACATCCAAACCAGCCGCAGCAATCCGTCTGTTTTTCAGCGCTGCAGTCAGCGCCTGTTCATCCACAACCGTCCCCCGGGCAACATTGATTAAAACCGCTTCCGGTTTCATCAGCTCGATCTGTTCCGCACCAATCAGATGCCTGGTCTCAGGACCGCCAGGTACATGGAGGGAGACAATATCTGCCCGCTGCAGCAGCTCCTCCAAGGAACAGTACTCCGCCCCTAACCGCTGCTCAGCCTCTAGTTTTCTAGTGCGGTTGTAATAAATCACCTGCATTTCAAAGGCTTTGGCTATTTCAGCAGTCTTTTGACCAATGCGGCCAAAGCCAATAATCCCCAAGGTCTTGCGGCGCAGATTGCGGCCGATTACAATGGTGGGCTTCCAATCAAAAGGATTGGTGCTCCGCACCAGCCGATCTGCCTCACCCAACCGCCGCATACAGGCGAGCATCAGGGCAACTGCCAGCTCTGCTGTACTATAGGTTACCTCATCGGGCAGATTTCTAACAGCAATCCCCCGCTCTGCGGCAGCCTGCAGATCGAGATTGTCCAATCCCACCCCGTAGTTGCAGAGCACTTTCAAGTTGGGCAGTTCTGCCATTTCCCCGGCACCAATTCGGTCATCGCACACNAGGATCGCATCTGCGTCCCGGGCCTGCTCAATCAGCTCTGAGCGGGTTAAAGGCTGTTCACTTGGATTAACCCACAACTGCCAGCTCCGCGGCAGAATTTGTTCTGCCTGCTCAATACCGGGAATTTTTCGCGTGACAACTATTTTGTACATAACCTTCGCTCCTGCACTTTATTTTCTGAACAAGGACAGACCACCAAAACCACTGATGATCGCCATGTAAAATCCGAAATCATACCACCATCCGGTGTTGTTAACTTCATACACCCGAATATGGTCCCTGAACAAACCGACGATCAGGGAAATTGGCGCTATCCAGCCGTGCCAAACTCCTGAGAAAAACCCTGCCGGCCCGTCTTCAGTATAGCTCCCATCTCCCGGCATACATCCGCTCAACAGCAGACAGCATAAGATAATCCCCAACAATTTTACTTTTCTATCCATCTCCCATACCTCCACTTCTGGATTTGTTTAAACCTCTAACCCCAGTTCAGACAGAAAAACTGCGAATATAACTGACTGGGGGTGAGTTAGCTCAGATGGGAAATACCTTATTATCCATTGACTGGGACTATTTTATCGCAACCAAAAACCGCCAGTACCTCTCCCTCGCCGAGAATAAAAGCACAGCCGAAGACCTATGGTATCAACGCTATCTACAGCTGCAGGCTATAGGGAAAAATATTGAGCAGCTCTACTATCTCTCCCCGGAAGTAAAGGATTTTTGGCACCAGATCAAAGACATTTTCAGCATCTCTGCCCAGACCAAGGTATTCGTTTCCGATACCCATACCCTATCGTACTTTATCGCCAAACATTATCGCTGCACAACTGTCTACTTATTTGATGCCCATGCCGATTTAGGCTACAGCGGAGCCAAGTCATTTGATCTCGGCATCAACTGCGGAAACTGGCTCGGCATGCTGTTTAAAGATAAACTAATCACCACTGCAAACATCATTTATAGCCAATATACCTGGGAGCAACCGGAGTACTTTGCTGCTTTCAACGCAGAGTATGCCATCAAGTACCCTACTATAACTGAACTCAATAATTTAAAGCCTAAACCCCACATCACAGCAATTCACATCTGCCGCTCAGGAGCCTGGACACCCCCCTGGTATGACTATGATTTCCAGAAGTTTGTTGCGAGCCTCAACCTGCCGTATCAAACAATTAAGTGTCCTCTCCGCCGCTGGGACCCAGCCACTTTAAGTTTTGCGGATAGGGTCAACATCATGTTAGGCATCTGACCGACCTGCTTGCCAAATTCTCTATTCCGAGACAAATTTCCTTTTTTATGAAATTCCCACTCCTAACTGCATATAATGATCTGAAAACTTTCTTCTTGATAAGGCGGTACGGTATGGAAAGGCATGTTACGCGTTTAAATTGTGACGGTAAAGAGGTCATTCTGATCGGCACCGCCCATATTTCCCAGCGCAGTGTCGAGCAGGTGAAACAGATTATTGAATCTGAACAGCCGGATGCTGTCTGTGTCGAACTAGATCACCAGCGTTATTTCGCCCTAACCGCAGAGGCTGACCAATTCCATAAAGTAACACGCCTGAAAAAAAGACCTGATCTCTTGATCAGCCTGCTGTTTTCCCGCCTGCAGAAGCGGTTGGCTGACAGCCTAGATGTCAGGCCTGGACAGGAAATGATCCAGGCGATCGCGTCTGCAGAATCCTGCGGTGCTGCTGTGATTTTTGCAGACCGCAGTGCCCAAATCACCTTCAGGCGTATTTGGAAAAAGCTGACCTGGATGGAGAAAATCAAGCTCATTGCCCAGCTCTTGTTTGGGCTGATTCGTGGAGTTAAGATCTCCGAATCGGAAATCGAAGAACTAAAATCCCAGGATACTTTAGCGTCCTTGCTCAGTAAATTCGGCAGGAAATTTCCCCAGCTAAAAAAGACTTTAATCGATGAGCGGGATCAATATCTGGCGGCAAAAATTATGGAGGCACCCGGCGGGAAAGTAATCGCGGTTGTCGGTGCCGCCCACGTCCCAGGAATAGCAGAGCAGATCCACAGCAAAAAAGACACACGATAGGGCGTTAAACCCCCGCGTGTGTCTTTGTGTATAGTTTCTTGACAGCAGCCCGCAGCTGTGCTAACTTCTGCTGCGCAGCGTCCCGATCCGGCTGCTTAACCGAATAATAAATCTTAAGTTTTGGCTCAGTCCCAGACGGTCTGACAGCAATCCACGAACCATCATGGAGAATAAATTTGAGCACATCTGATTTTGGCAGATCGCCAATTCCCCCATTATAATCAAGCACCTGCACCACATCTGGCAGCACAGTCTTACCTTCAGTTCTTAAAGCTTTCATGACAGCATTGATCCGCGCTCTGCCCTCCAAACCTTCTAAGACAAGGGCATCCAGATGATCGAGATAATAACCGTACCTGCTGTACAACTCGTTTAAAACATCAACTAATGTCTTACCCTGCTGCAGATAGAAGGCTGCCATTTCGCAGATCAGCATCGATGCTACCACTGCATCTTTATCCCGGGCATGGGTACCAACCAGATAGCCGTGGCTTTCTTCATAGCCAAGAACAAACTCGTGGGATCCGGTCTGCTCAAACTCGGTTATTTTCTCACCGATAAATTTAAAGCCGGTTAAAGTCTCGAAAACCTGCAGCCCATAGCTGCGAGCAATTGTTGAACCCAGTTCATTGGTAACTATAGTTTTAATCAAGGTTGATTTTGGTGTCAGCTGATCTTTGCGCTGGCTTAAAACAAAGTTGACCAGCAGTGCCCCAATTTGATTGCCGGTTAAAAATACATACTGACCCTGATGCTTCACTGCTGCTCCCACCCTGTCGCAGTCAGGATCAGTGCCGATCACTACGTCAGCAGCAGCCGCTTTTGCTTTTTCTACTGCCATTGCTAAAGCATCCGGTTCCTCAGGATTTGGGGTGTTAACAGTGGGGAAATGCCCATCAGGTATCTGCTGTTCCTCAACGACAAACAAATTCTCAAAGCCGCCCCCACTCAGCACCGCCCTGACTGGAGCAAAACCAGTCCCATGGAGCGGAGTATAAACTACCCGCAAGTCAGCCTTAGCTCTAGAATTGCTTAAAACTGATTGGGCATGGACAGCTTCTAAATAGGCATCAAGCACGCTGCTGTCCACACTAACCAGCAGTCCCTGCTCCCGGGCTGCTGCTTCGTCCATAACAGGTATTGACGCTAAATCTTTGACTTGATGGACATATGTGATGATCTGATCTGCTTCTTTAGGAACAGCTTGATACCCATGCTGATTATATACTTTATACCCGTTGTATTCTTTAGGGTTGTGGCTGGCGGTAATCACAATTCCCCCAATGCAGCCGAGGTGTCTGACAGCAAAGGACAGCACTGGTGTTGGCTGCAGTTCGTCAAACAAAAACGCTTTGATGCCAGCTGCACAGAGCACTAACGCCGCTTCCAGGGCAAATTCCCGGGAATTGAGGCGAGAATCATAGGCGATTACCACACCTTTTGCTTTTCCCTGATCACCAAATTGATCGATTAGATAGTTTGCCAATCCATAGGTAGCTTTGCGAACAGTGTATCTATTTACACGGTTTGTCCCCGCACCCATAATGCCCCTGAGGCCGCCGGTACCAAACTCCAGATCTTTATAAAACCTCTCTTTGATCTCCGCAGGCTCGTTTGCGGCTGCTAACTCTGCCTTTGTTTGCGGATCAATAAATGGCGCTGTAAGCCATTGGTTGTATTTAGCGAAATAATCATTCATCGTAATCGCTCCATCTTCAGTATGATATGCGTGTGCAGTTCAGATTGCTTCAAGTTCGTCGAAATAATGGCTACCTATTTATCTTATGGGGTAAACCAAAATATTGCAAGTGTTAGAAATCTAAATCTGACGCAGGAGCGATCAACTGCAGCGATTCTCCCGTCACCGGATGATTCAGGCACAGCTTCCAGCAGTGCAGGGCCAGCCGCTGCCTGCAGCTCTGATCATCTTTTTTATTATAGAGGTAATCCCCTACCACTGGGTGACCTAGTTGAGCAAGATGAATGCGGATTTGATGGGTCCTGCCGGTAAAAATCTGCACCTCTAGTGTTGTGGTTCCATCGGCTGCAGCTATCGGAGTGTATTTGGTTCTGGCAGGTTTGCCTTTAATCGGTGTGGTAATTTCACCGCCCTGCTTCACTGTGCCGTGCACCCGAGCCAGATAAATTTTCGTTACTTCCGACCACGCCTCCGCCAGCAGCTGCTGAATTTGAGCCGATTTAGCAAAAACCACAATTCCAGATGTGCCCCGATCTAAGCGATGCACAGGCCGCGGAGTAATTACCCTGCCCTGCTGCTGCAGGTAATAGGCAGCACCTTCCACCAAGCTGACCTGGTTTTGGTTTGGTTTAACATGGTGAACAATCACACCAGCCGGTTTATTAACAACCAGCAGAGCATCATCCTCATAAATAATCTCCAGCGGTAATGGTCTTGCCTTCACCTTTACCTGCTCCTCAGCAGGAAGGGAAACCTGCACTAATTGGCCTTCCTTCAGCCTGCTGTTCGAATGAATCACCCTGCCGTCCACTTTCAGACCGCCGGTGCGGATCACTTTCTGCCGCTGCCGGGCAGACAGCTTTAACTCTTCTTTCAGTACAGCAGCGCCTGTTTTGCCGGCCAGCGCAGGTGTGACTGTAAATTCAGCTAAGATTTTTCTTGCCATCATGATTCACCTCTATTTTACAAGGGAACCCCCTGCGGAATGTCGAAAGCTATATCTACAATAGCAGAAAATAGGTCGGAGGTGTCAAGGTGCGAATTAAAACAGTTATCGCAGCAGTTCTCATTATGCTCGTGCCACTAATTGGCAGCGCAGCAGCAGCCAAAACAGAAGTTGATCTGGTATGGAGCATGAAAAACGGAGTGAATGAGTTAACTACCTCAGCGGAAATTGGATTAAGTGACAGCCTAGTGCTCCAGCTGGGGATCAGAACGCAGGGAAAAATGGAGAATAACGAGCAGCAGGTTTTCAGTGCAGACCAATTTGGTTTGACTTATCAAGGGGAGCATATCACTGTTTTTGGCGGTGCGGTACCCCGCAGCATTGGTCAGGCCAGAATTCACCAGATTTTCCTGCGGGAATCGGGACCAGCCTTTTCCAACCTCGGCTACAGGTTCAGCCGCGAGGCGGTAAGCTACACCAAGTTTTTTGGTGATCTCAGCCAAGATGAAGGNTATAAGAGACTTGGGGTGCACTACTTAAACTGGCGGCCAATACCGAATCTATCCCTTGGGATTGGGGAAGCTTTTGTGGTTTCACAGCCTTTTAAAGGCGATACATATTACTACTTTGTCCCAATCCTGCCCTATTACGTTGCCAAGTATTTCCCTGGTATTGCCACATCCATAGACAATGCCTTTTTCTATGGTGACGGTGAGCTGCGCTTAGGCNCGCTGGCGCTCTACGGAGAGCTGTTGGTTAATGAATTTCCTATGAGCCCATTTGATCACAACCCTAAGCTGTACGCAATCACCCTTGGGCTTGAATCGGAGTTCCCTGCTTCCGGCTGGAACTTGCTGGCGGAATTCAGTCATGTTACTGATCAAGCTTATTCCAACGGAAGGCCGCAAAACGTCTTCACCTACGGCGACCTATCGTTAGGCCACGCTTTAGGCGACGACTTAACCGCAGCTGACCTCCAGCTGTCCAAATACTTCGGTACACTGGAAACCACAGCTGAAGTCGGTGTCTATTATCTCAAATTAGGCAGCACCGATCCTGCACCATGGATCGGACAGGAAGAACCTGTAATTCCGGAACAAATCTACGGCGTCAAACTTGGTCTGGAGCGGCAGTTTGATCAATTCCGCCTTGCTTTCGATCTGGAGCTGGGCTACATCCGAAATGACGGTCACCAAGCGGATGCCACCGGATACCGGACTACAGCAGTCCTCACGGGTTCCTGGCGCCTCCCTTAAGCAAAAATTGTCCCTACTGGATCAGGAGAAACAGCCCGTGGGAGAAAAAGGAAACCGCCAGGGGAATCAAAATTGTATCCAGACCATGAACTGCTACCGCTTCTACAGCGCCGCTCAACACCGCTAAAATTAAGGCTGACAGGAAGGCAGTGCTAAAAGATAGCTCTGTCAAGAAAAGCAGGATCAGCAGAATCCCGCCAAAGGCAGAGCCAATCATCGCCAGACTGCCTTCCACAGTCTTGCTGCGGTCAAAAATTCTGGAGCGGAATTTCTTTCTGCCAAAATGGCGGCCGATTAATGCAGCTGCCGCATCCCCCAAGCCGAGGGCAGTCATGCCGATGGCAATATGCAGTTTATGTTCCTCACCGAATAAGCCCCAAAACAAGCCGATCAAGAGCGCCTGACTGAGGAGAAAGATACCCGCTTGATACAAAACTTCATTAATCGATCCTCCCCGCTGAATTGCCACTGCTTTGAAAGAAAACAGCCTCACCGCTGTTGGCACCACTACAAACACAACCAGGAGAAACAAGCCGATCGCAGCCAGCGCACCATACCAGTGATCAAAGCACTGAAGCAGCACAAAAATCGATCCGCAGGCCAGCAGATGGTAGATTTTGCGCCTCACCTCCTGCGGCAGTTTAAGCACCAAACTAAGCAAGGCTGCTCCCCCCGCCCCGATAATGTAATAGAGAAAAAACATCCCCACACCAAGCCAATCCTGACCACTCATTTGCTTCCCTCCTGAGATAAAATTCCGACAAGAGACCTATAGCGAATCATCACCGGATCCACATAACATGTAGTGAATCTTAAGTAAGGTGGTGATAAAATGCCTTTCACATTTCAGCAGTTGAATGAAAACAATGCTGTCACTACCGCAGATGTGTCGCTAGTGATAACTCCTAACACACCAATCTTTGCGGAAACCAACTGGGTTGGCGGCGATACTGCTACCGGNACCCTTAATGTAGAAAACGATTCAGGTGTAGATGTCACCTATTATGTATCAGCAGATTGGTACGCAGCAGCCGGTGGGACAGTACAGGATGCCAGACTGTTAGCCGAACGACTGGAAATAACTGTTACAGCAGACCCCGGAGGGGTTGACGAAGAGGAGCTCTACTCCGGTACCCTTGCCGGATTGATCCAGCAGCCTGTAGCAGGACGCGCTTTGGCCACTGGTGCAAATGAAGATGTAGAATTTGTGCTCACCCTGCCACTAGCTGCAGCCACAGATTTAATCCAGGATATGGGCATTGAATTTGACCTAGTCTTTGTAGCTGTAGCCCCGTAATTGGGGAAAATGCATATCGGTAGTTGAGCCTAGGCAGCTACCGATAGCATATACTAATAGAAGGGAGCTGAACATTATTTTTACGGCGCTCTCGAAAAATCAGGGCAACTACGTCCAGATCGGGCAGATGCAGCCGCCAATTCTACCGGTATTATTCCTGGTGCTGGCAGTATTACTGCTGTTCTTAGTTGTAATTATTGCCCAACAATGTTAAGGAGGAAAGGCCATGGCTTTAGTTCGCTGTCCTCACTGCGGCCGGAGTGAGCATACCGATCTCCACGGCCGCTATCTAGTAGAATGCAGTGACTGCGGTCAAAAATTTGCTGCTGTCATTCTCAGCAGCGGAGAGCATCATGATCTGAAAATCGTCTGCCCCCAGTGCAGCCACAGTGAAATCATATCGATCCATGACGATGCAGTTCTGAAAGTTAAGTGCAGTCAGTGCGGATGTGAGTTTGGGGTCTAGCCCCCGGGGTTTGACCCCACTCTCACTTGGATACAGAATTGTTATATGTATTCTTAAACTNTGAATTCAATTTGACCGCCACTGCGGCAGATTGGCTTAATCTAACTTCTGCTGTTGATTTTACAGCAAATATTTCAGCATGATATAATACATGTTGNTTGCAGTTCAAGATTGGACAACCAGTCGGCTGCCTTAAGGAGTGGAAATAATGGCAAAAACAATCGCAATATTGGGGGCACCATCCCAAGCAGGGCAGGAGCAGGACGGAACTAGGTTTGGACCACAGGCCCTGAGGGATGCTGGCTTAACTGCACAGCTTGCAGAACTCGGATATCAGGTTCAGGACTGGGGCGATCTCAAAATTAATCATGAAATACTTACTAAAAAAACTAACAGTCGGGAATCACTGAAAAACCTTGCTGCAGTAGTCAAGGTCAGCCAAGAACTGTTTACAGATCTTAACCGCATCTTGAGCCAAGACTGCTTTCCCATCGTCCTTGGCGGGGATCACAGCATCAGCATTGGCTCAATCGCTGCCGCTGCCAACCATGCCGAAAACCTCGGTGTTATCTGGCTGGATGCTCATCCCGACTTAAACACAGTCGAGACTACGCCTTCCGGCAGAATTCACGGCATGCCTTTAGCGATCAGCCTTGGTTTGGGACATCCCCAGCTGATCAATATTGGTGGGTTTTATCCGAAAATCAAGCCGGACCAGATCGTGATTATCGGAGCTCGTTCCATTGACAGCGGAGAAAAGCAGCTCATTAAAGAGCTGGGGATTAAGCTGTACCCCATGACTGCCGTCCGCAGGCTGGGTATTCAACAGGTAATTGCTGAAAGCATCCAGTACCTGGCTGAAAAAACAGATGCGGTGCACCTTAGCTTTGATCTCGATGTCCTGGACCCAGGTGTCGCCCCGGAGTTGGCACCCCCAGCCCCAACGGGATGACAATCCGGGAATGTGCGGTAATTATGGCAGAACTGGGCCAGACTGGAATGATCACCTCCATGGATATAGTTGAGCTGAATCCCCTTCTCGATATTAATCAGCAGACCGCCGCATCCGCAGCGGCACTAACCACCCTGCTGCTGGGCAGCAGCTTCAGCTTGGACCAGATTGCTCAGCTTGCTTAAATTAAAAAGCAGCAGCGCTGCCGCTGCTGCTATCGATCCAGCTGTTTAAATACTAAATTGGTATCTAAATCAATCAGCTGTACCTGCTTCTCCGTGATCACTGCTGCTGACCGGTGCAGCTCTTCGCCTTTCGGCAGAGAACAGCTGCCGGGATTGAGGAAGACAGTCTGCTCTCTTTTCTCTAACAGAGGCACATGGNTATGCCCGCTGATCCAAATCTCAATTTGGTAGCGCTCAGCCAAATCAGCTGACTGCTGATTGTCAAAGTAATGGCCATGGGTTGCTAGAATCCGGCCAAGGGGCTGGTCGGTAATGAGAAAAGGAGATTGAAGCGGAGTGGTCAGCACCATCTGATCCACTTCACTGTCGCAGTTGCCCTTGACAATCAGGATCGGGATCCTGCAGGCATTAATTGCTTCTGCTAACTCTGCCGGGTTATACCCCTCCGGCAGTGGGTTGCGCGCTCCATGATAAAGTACATCTCCTGTATGAATAATCAGATCCACATCGGCCAGCGGACCAGCTAAAGCCTGCTGCCAAGCAGTTAAACTGCCATGGGTGTCGCTGATAACTCCAATTTTCATCTGATCAACTCCTCCGTTTCGCCCGCAGTGTTCTCCTGTCATTGTTCCCTATTTTTGCGGAACAATCCGATATGTCTCGTCTTTAGTTGTCTCAAAGGCATAAAGACCTTCAGCTAAGCTGCGAACAGAAACCTGCTGTCCGCTGCTGTCGCAAACAGTAATTGGTTCAGTATAGCGAATTTTGCACTCATTGCCCAGTTTGGATACAACTAGTGCTTCAGTCAACCTGCCTTGTTCCCAAGCCACATCAACAGTAAACCCGCCTACAGCACAGATCCCACTGATACTGCCCTTTGGCCAAGCTTTTGGCAGTGCCGGCAGCAGAATAATACTGCCGAGATGGCTCTGGACCAGCATCAAAATCAGTCCGGATAGGGCGCCGAAGTTCCCATCAATTTGGAAAGGAGGATGGGAATCGAATAAGTTCGGATAAGTACCCTCCTGAATTAAATTGGTCACCAGGCGGTACGCCCGATCACCATCCAGCAGGCGTGCCCATAAATTGATCTTCCAAGCCATACTCCAGCCAGTACCTTTGTCGCCTCTAAAATTAAGGGAGGTAGCTGCGGCTTTGGCAAACGCTGGATCAATATACGGACTGATTTCTTCCCCAGGGAATACCCCGTACAGATGAGACACATGGCGGTGTTTTTCATTTGGATCATCAATATCTTCAAGCCATTCTTGAAGCTGACCGTGTCTGCCAATTTGATTTGGAGCAATGCGACCGACCATATCCTGGAGCTGTTCCCGCAGATCCTGATCCACATCTAAGATTTCACTGGCAGCGATGCAGTTGTTAAACAGCTCCCGAATAATCTGATGGTCCATGGTGGGACCAGCTACCAGACCGCCAAGCTCCGGCGAGTTCGATGGGGTGCTGATCAGCCAGCCTGTCTTTTCATCCTCAACAAGATAATCAACGAAGAATAAAGCAGCATCGCGCATAATCGGATAGTATTCGGCGAGGAAGTCCCGATCCTCATGGTAGAGATAATGCTGCCAGATATGGCTGCACAGCCACGCTCCTCCAGTCGGCCAGATCCCGTGGTCAGAGAAGTTTACAGGCGCAGTGCCGCCCCAAATATCAGTGTTGTGGTGCAGCACCCAACCGCGGCAGTTGTAATGTTCCTTAGCCACAACTGCTCCGGTTTGATGGAGAACTTTCATAAATTCAAACAGCGGTTTGTGGCACACTGCTAAGTTTGCCGGTTCCGCCGGCCAGTAGTTCATCTCTAAATTAATATTGCAGGTAAACTTGCTGTCCCATGCCGGTCTGAGGGAATCGTTCCAAATTCCCTGCAGATTCAGGGGCAGCGTTCCAGGACGGGATCCGGAGATCATTAAATAGCGTCCGAACTGGAAGTACAGCTCGATCAGCTGAAGATCCGACTCAGCATCAAAGTCAGCCACCCGCTGACCGGTTGGTTTGTCCACAGGGTCGACACCCAGATCAAANTTGACAGTGCTGAACAGTGCTTGGTAATCCTTGAGGTGCTCAGCCTTAATCTGCTCATAGCTGACATCAGCCAAGCCTGCCAGATACTCTTCGCAGCGAACACTGGGATCCCCGCTGATATCACGATAATTGACAAAACTGCTGGCGCCGACAACCATTACCANGGCTGAATTGGCATTGGTCACCCGAACCTGAGCTGTTCCGGAATCGGATTCAACTGTCACTTCACCACCGTCTGTCTGCACAAGCAGGCGGCCTTCGAAGCGGATTCCGTCCGGTTCCACCTGACCCTTTAAAACCAGACCATTATCAGCGCCGGTTACTTCCACTGCCTGATGCGGGCTGCCTAATGCTGCGGTAAAATNNATTTTNCCATCCTGATCCGCAGTTAAGTAGGCTGCAATCACCTGGTGGGGATTGCTGGCTATGTATTCCCGGCGGTACTTCACATTTTGATAGACAAATTCAACATCGGCCACAGCCTGTTCTAAATCCAAGCGGCGCCGATACTGCTCAATCTCCTCTGGATTGAGATCAGTAAAGTCAAGATACAGGTCGCAAAATGGCTGGTATGCTTTCTGAAAGGCCGGATCGCCCATAAAGACTTCCTGACCCAGCTTTTCTGCTTCCTGCTGTTTACCTTCTGCAACCAACCTGCGGAGTGTTTCTAGGTACTGATGCGCTCCCTCCCGAGCATAATCATGAGGCTTCCCTGTCCAAATCGTATCCTCGTTTAGCTGNAGGTGCTCAGTTTTGGGATCGCCAAAAATCATTGCTCCCAGCCGACCGTTGCCGATTGGAAGAGCTTCAACCCATCTCTCTGCGGGTTTATCGTACCACATTACTAATTTTGCTTCCCTATTTGTTGTAGTCACAGACAACCCTCCTGCAATCACTATTCTTGGTTATTCCTCTGTCCTTAGGTTGATTCTCCTGCTCAGTTCTTAAAGCACAACCCTTGTCCGCTGCTTGCCGGACTGATAGATCGCACAGACTAATTCCTGGGTTTTAACCGCATCCCTGCCGGTGATATCCGGTTCAACTCCTTGAGCCAAAGCCTGATAGAAATTAGTAATCTGTTTGATATGGCTCACGCCCCAGTACTGCTTTACAGCACCGTAGTTAAAAAATTCATTGGGATCCGGATCTGCCCTCAACTCGCGGCCGTTATTCAGGCGCACTACACCGGAATCAGCTGTCATTTTCGCCAGTCCATGCTCGCAGTACAGCTCGATCTCTACCGGAGCATCGTAACCATGGTAATTGATTGTGTAAAAACTAGTCAGCACTCCATTTTTAAACTTAATAACTCCTTCNGCCACATCTTCAACTTCGATTTTGCTGTGGGTGCGGTTGGCGATGCTGGCCTCAACATACTCAATTTCACTGTTGATAAACCAGCGGGCGAGATCCAGGGTGTGAATCGCCTGGTCAATTACAACACCGCCGCCCTCCAGTTCCCATGTTCCTTTCCAGTCACTCAGGGAATAATACTCATCGGTGCGTTTCCAGGTAACTGAGAGTTTACAGGAGAGCACTCTGCCGAGCTCACCGGAATCTAATACTTCTTTAATCAGTTTCGAGCCAGGATTATATCTGTTTTGGAAGATCACACCAAGCACCACACCACTGTTTTCTGCCGCTTCAATCATGGCGTAGGCATCTGCCAGCTCTATTGCCATCGGTTTTTCTGTGAGAATGTGCACACCCTTTTCGGCAGCATAAACTGCCATGGGAGCATGCAGGTAGTGGGGGGTACAGATATGGACAACATCGAGATTTTCTTTATCGATCATTTCCTGGTAATCAAGATAATAAGCACAATTATATTCCTCAGCCCGCTGCTTGGCCCTATCCTCTTTAATGTCACACACAGCCACCAGTTCTGCATTTGCCTGCTGAACCACGGAGACACTGTGCATTGGAAAAATGCTGCCGCATCCAATGATGCCTACTCGGAACCGCTTCATTAAAATTTAACCTCCAACCTCTGCTTGANCTAAAATTTTAAGCCCACCACATCTCGTTGGTATCTTCAAAGATTAACACATCCTGCAGAAAAGCAACTGCTTTCTGCAGACCTTCATTAACACTCATTAAACTATCTTCATGCTCGATGCTTAAGACATAATCATAGCCCACCATCCGCAGGGTGCTGACAATATCCTTCCAAAAAGCAGCACTGTTGCCGTAACCAATTGTTCTAAACAGCCACGAGCGGTTGGCTTCATCACCATAATGTTTGGTATCCAGCACACCATTAACTGNAGTGTTGAATGGATCAACCTTGGTATCCTTAGCATGGAAGTGAAAAATAGCTTGATTCAGCTTTCGAATTGCTGCAGTAGGATCAATGCCCTGCCAGATCAGGTGACTGGGGTCGAAATTAGCGCCTATTTCCTCCCCCACTGCCTGGCGCAGTTTCAATAAGGTCTCAGGATTATAAACCGCAAATCCGGGATGCATTTCCAGAGCAATCTTATTCACCCCGTGGTCCCTGGCAAATTGAACCGCTTTTTCCCAGTAGGGAATTAAAACATCGTTCCACTGGTATTCCAGAATTTCCAGAAAATCTGACGGCCAGGGACAGGTAACCCAATTTGGTGTTTGATCTTGGGGCGAACCTCCTGGACAGCCAGAAAAGGTATTGATAATGCCTACACCCAGCTTTTCTGCTAGCAGTACAGTTTGTTCAAAATCTCGCTGAAATGCCTCAGCCTGTTCCCGCTGAGGGTGAACCGGATTGCCATGGCAGCTGAGGGCGCTGATTTCCAGATTATACTTTTTAAACAGATCAGCAAAAGCATGAAACTCAGCTTCATCTGCCAGCAGCTGCTCCGGATCAGCATGGGCCTTCCCGGGATAACCGCCGCAGCCGATCTCCACCGCCTGCACTCCTAAGCCGCTTAAATACCGCAGAGCATCATCAAGACTGCGGTTACCCAACAGCACAGTAAATACACCCAATTTCATCCGCTTCACTCCTCAAAAAATACTGGTTTTCCAGTCGCAGCCGATTGATAAACTGCCTCCAGAATCTCGGTCACAACCAGAGCCTGTGCTGCCTCAACCACCAAAGGTGTGCCTTTTAAGATTGCGTCATAAAAAACNCGGGCTTCCATTTCACCAGGACTGACTGCCTCGCCCTGATAAAAATCTACTCCCGCTGCTCCCAGCTGCGGTGTTTCCACAAAATGCCTGCCGTATTTCTGGCCATTAATCCTTAACCCATCGCGCATATCAGCGCCGCCTAAAGTCCCGCATAGAGTGGTTTTCGCTTCCCCAACATCAAGGGTGTTCAGGGCCCAGCTGGATTCTAAAAAGATGGTAGCGCCATTTTTCATGACAACAAATCCAAAGGCTGAATCTTCAACTGTAAATTCATTAGGATCCCATGGACCAAAGGAATTAGCCAGAGCTTTATCCCGGTTGTCAGCCAGCTTGCGGTAAACAGTACCTACTACATATCGCGGCTGATAGTTATCCATCATCCACAGCGTCAAATCGAGAGCGTGGGTGCCGATATCAATTAAAGGACCTCCGCCTTGAGCTTCCGCATCAAGAAACACTCCCCAAGTAGGAACCGCTGCTCGCCTCACCGCATGGGCTTTGGCAAAATAAATTTCGCCTAATTCCCCCCGCCTGCACGCTTGATACAGGTACTGGGCATCTTCCCGAAAACGATTCTGATAAGCGATAGTTAACAGCTTCCCAGTTCTCTGGGCTGCTTGATACATAGCCCGGGCTTCCTGGGCAGTCTTAGCCATCGGCTTTTCACACATCACATGTTTCCCAGCCTCCAATGCGGCAATTGTCATGGGGGCATGCAGATCATTAGGTGTCAGCACGTGCACTGCATCAATGCTGGCATCAGCTAACAGCTCCTGGTAGTCCACATAAACTTCAGCATCCGCAGTGCCGTATTCGGCCTTAGCCCGCTCTGCCCGATCAGCAATAATGTCGCAGAAAGCTGCCAGCTCGACCTCGGGAATTTTTGCAACAGCCGGCAGATGTTTGCCGAAGGCAATTCCGCCACAGCCAATAATACCAACCCGCAACCGCTCCATTTTCCAGCCCTCCCCAATTCCAAAACTCTGCCGTTCACATTAACTCATTTTCGACTCTGCCAAGTTGTTATCCTCTGTAAATAAAATTTTAAGACCCGACCGGATTAGTTAACTCCGGCCGGGTGAATTTCCCCTAAAATATCAATACCATCCAGCGTGAAAACTCCTGAGATCACCTCAACCGTCAGGGTATAATCCCCATACTCCAACCCCCTGAGGAAATAGGAAGTATCCCGGCTGCCGGTGCGGGAAACAATCTGGACATTTTCCGCAGCTAATTCACCATTTAGGTAAATATTAAGCACCGCTGCATCGGAACTGCCGAAGAGATTGAAGCCTGTGCCTGTAAAATCAAGGGTAAAGGATGGGGGAGATACCTGTTCTGCGCCCCTATCGATTTCAAAGCGAACTACGCTGGCAGTGGCAGAACCAGTTGGCACAATCCGCACTGAGTGGATGCCAGGCTCCAAACCAGTTGCTGAATAATAGTGGCGTGTTACTGCACTGCCGCTGAAAACTATCCTGCCGTGGAGCTGTCCATCAATATAAACATCAGCGGTAGCCTGATTGGTATTCTGCCCGCGGGCGTAGAAATCAAAGCCGACTCCCTCAAAATACAGCTCCGCATAGGCTTCCTGTCCGGGAGTGTGGCTGGCCCAAGCATCATCCTGGTTTGAACCCCAACCGCCTGGTTTACTGTACCGATGATAGTAGATCCGATTCAGCGTGCCGGGAGTGTTAGTTGTGTCAGTATGACGAACAATCGTTTTGTCGGCCGCAGCAGCGACACTCTTTGTCCGGTTGTGATACGCAGCAAAGCCTTCATTAACCGAATGATGCCAGCTGTTCCCATCAGAATACCGAATCCGGGGATCGGTATTATCCAGTTTTTGCGAAGCCCAAGCGTAACCTTCAATTGGGGTGATCAGAAGATTATCATATTGGGTGTTGTAATAACCGCTGAGGATGGCTACCCTTCCCGAGAGCACACACGCATCGGGTGAATCAGTATAGCTGGCAAGTTCCACCCCATCCAGGTACGCGGTTATGGAGTTGTCTGCTGCCGCCACAGCTAAGGTATGCCACTGGGTTGGATCAAAATCTGCAATCCGTCCCTGGCGGACCACTGCTCCCTTGCGGCACAGCTGGTACCGCCCGTCAGCATACACTAAGCAGGAGTACCCCGCTGGGTCATGCTCGCCAAACATCAGCTGTCTAACTCCAAGCCCTGCATAATTCGGCTGATTCCCATAAACCGCGGAATCCAATTTGAAGTCAATCTGGGCGGTATAATTGGTCCAGCGGTAATCCCCTAATAAAGTGTTCGGCCTGGTCTGGGTTTGATTATTCTCCCGGTGATTGCCCCAAACACTCCACTCATAGCCGCGCTGGGGATAGGCAATCATCTGCTGGAGCACATGGCTGCCGTCTTCAGCCAAAACCACTTCAAAAGCCCCATATTGATCTGTGGTGTAGCGGGGCGTTCCGCCTCTCCGCTCCAAATAGGTCCGTCCCTGGGCATCCACTGGATAATCCTTATATTCAAAATCATCGCTGTAAGGCAGGGGTAAAACTGTATCTGCTGCCAAGCTGTCGTTAGCTCCGCTCACATACGCCGACGCCCGGTTATCGATGCCGTTGCTTAAAGTTGAGATAGTGAGGATCGAATAAGGTTTAACTGTAATCCGGGCGGAATAAACTCCAGCATCATCCACAGTTGGCGTTACCACGCCGATCGGCTGCATCCAATTGTGATCCAGTTTCTGCCCCGGTTCCGGTCCTCTTGTTTCCCACAAGTAGAGGGGCCTGCCGGCAGTGTCCAGATTCTGGAGCTTAATTTCATAACAACGGGTATGGGCGGTATTGTTGGCATGAACCATGGTAAAATCATCAGTCTGAGGATCTTTTAAAGTAAGATAGTTATGGGAAGATGAATCCACTGCTACCCCGCCATCGGTCCAGATTCCATCACCATAGCAGGCTCCTTCTAAATACACCCAGTCATGATCGATAAACCAGTTGAAATGCTGAACCATCTGGATCCCAGCATCTGTTTCATAGTANCCGGACCATGGGTAATGGGCGCTGATTAAATCCTTCGGATTGTACTGGACGCCTTGGTAATTGGCAATCACAGCCGGCTGGAACATAAACTTAGTCATTCGGGCAGGAAAAGCAGTACCGGACCAGTTGTACATGTTGATAAATCTTTGAGCGATATCTACCACCCCGGTGTTGCCGCCAATTCCGCCCCGCTCCGGATCAACATGGTAGCGGTTCTGGGCGCGGACCATCGGGGCAATTCCCTCGCCGTACCAAACCTCTTTGCCGTGTTCCTGGGACAATCTTGTTAAGCTCGGATGGCCGCTCAGATCATAATGGTAGCTGAACACATCAACCAGTTCCAGCAGCTCCTGGTCGAGGAGAATCAGATTTGCCGTTTCCGGCTTGCGGTAAGTATCCGCCGCTACGATCTTAATCTGACTGTAGTCGTACCTGCCGTCTGTTTCTTCCTGGAGCCGTTTTGCAAAATACTTGATCCAATCCAGATTGCGGGTATTGGTGATGGACATATCATTACGCTCATTCTGGCCAGGGCTGACATAATCAATTTTGATTCCAAATGTATCGTAGACTGCATCAATAGTTTCTTTATACCACTGATAGCGCCGCTCAAAATCGGTACCGGTCCAGGAAGGTTCACCCCATCTTAAAATCTCAATTTTAATATCAGGATTGATCCTCTTGGCATCTGCGGCAAAGTGCCAGCCTGCACCCCTCAACACATTAGCTGGTTCATCTGCTGATCTCTTTGTTGCCGGTTCAGTTCCCGATGAGGTGTTTACATCGCCCCCCATCTCCACTTTGATGCTGGTTAAACCTGCACCTGTTACCGGATTAAAGAGCAGATTCATCAGGCGCCAGTAAGCCTCTGGATGTTCTTCTTTGTAATCCAAAAGCAGCCTGGAAGTGTTGTTGCAGGAAACTGCCCCCCAGCCATTATAAGTGTTTGTACCGCGGTAATCCCTACCATCAATCGTTACAACTTTCCATTCCTGATTCATCGCTTCTGCCAAACCCTCCACCGACATTAGTAAGCTGAACAGTACAGCCAAAGCTAACACACATGCTTTCAAATTTCTGTTGTCCATTACTATCCTCCTTTATTTTAATGAAAAAACAGGAACAGCCAAATGGCTATTTCTGTTTTTTGTCAAAATATTCCTGCATTGCCTTTTCTGCATGGAGATAATAATCAACCCGCTTAAGCTTGGAAGCTGCCGCTTGATCCAGCACAATAGTTAAATCGCCGCCGTATAAGTGCATGGCTGACGCAGTAACCTGACTGGTCACCGGTCCTTCAATCGCCTGCGCCACGATATCAGCTTTGTGCTCACCGTTCACAAGCATTAACGCACTGCGGGCTTCCAGGATTGTGCCGATGCCCATGGTAATCGCAAACTTAGGCATTTCTTCCCGGGAAATCCCCGCTTTTTTATAAAATGCTTCATAGTTATCATCAAGGGTTTCCTGGGTGAGGGGAACCACTCTCGTTCTGGATGCCAGGGATGAACCGGGCTCGTTAAAACCCCAGTGGCCGTCGCGGCCTAAACCGAGCAGCTGCAGATCAATTCCACCAGCAGCTTTAATCTGCTCCTCATACCACTGGCAGTAACCATCTGGATCGGAAGTTAAACCATCAGGTACCAGAGTATTTTCCTCAGGGATATTAATATGCTTAAAGAACTCCTCGTACATAAATCGGGCATAGCTCTGATCTAATTCATAAGGTTTAGTGAGATCCATGCCGACCCCAAGATATTCATCAAGATTAAAAGTCCGAACCTGCGAGAAATCCAACCCCTCGTCTTTGTGCATTCTGATCAGCTCTTTATATGTTCCAATCGGAGTACTTCCCGTTGCCAAGCCGAGAACACAATTTGGTTTCGCTTTGATCAATTTGGCAATTATTCCCGCAGCAACCCTACTCATTTCCTCATAAGTGTTTCTGATCAGGATATTCATTGATTGGCCTCCTTCGGAATGTTGCGTTTAAATATCCATAATATAATTCATTGTTCCAAACACTGTTTCCTTGTTTTCTAGAAGATTTTTACAATATCTCGCCCATCCTCCGCTTCAGCCGCACAAATACTTGAGTAAAGGATGATACTACAATGATACCGATGGCAATTGCCCCAGACTCCAGCAGAGTTTGAATGCCATCAGCTACCGCTAACTGGTTACTGCCTTCCAGTAAATGCAGGACAAAGCTGAACATCCGGCCCCCTGGAACAATCGGAATCAAAGCCACTGCTAAAAAAATGGTGGCTGGGACTTTGCGGCGCCGTGCCGCGATTTCAGCAAAAATAGTCATCACAGCACTGGCAAAAAACATGCCGATATAGCTTTCTACATTGTTAGCTGTACAGAGAGCAAAGACAAAATAACCCAGCCCACCGTTAATACCGGTCAGGATCAAGTTTCCTCCCTGTACATTAAACAGGATACCAAATGATGCCGCAGCTGCAGCAGCGGATATTACCTTGACCAGCACCTCATCCACCTCCAAATCTCGCTAAAAGCAGGAGCGTCCCACCAGCTCCGCTGGCTAAAGCAGTAACAATACTTAAGGCTTCAATCCCCCTGCTGATGCCGGATACCAGATCACCGGCAGCGGCATCCCGGAGGGCGTTGGTGAAGATCAGTCCCGGTACCAGCTGCATTAAAGCTGACAGCGTCATAATCCACCAATCAGGGATCAAACCAAAATATGTAAACAGCCAGCCTCCCAGGGCAGCTGCAGCTCCTCCCATGGCGTTCACTGTAAAATATCCAAGCTGAACTTGATTGAGAAGAGTAACGAGTAAGCGAAGCAAACCTCCGAGAAAGAAACCAAAGATAAATTCACTAAATCCGCCGCCAAAAACTAGAGTAAAAGCGCTTGTCCCCACGGCAGCCGCCAGGGCTGTGGTCCAAAGATTGTAAGCTGATCGTTGATCAATTGCCGCAAGCTCCGCCCTGGCTTCCGCTGGGGTGATCGGATTGTTGATCACTGCTCGCGAAAAATTATTGACCGCTTCTACTTTGTGGAGGTTAACGCCGCGATGGCGGATCCGCATCATTCGCGAAAAGACCTCCCCTTTGGTATCAATTACTGAAATAACAATCATGGTTGGCGTAGCATAGCTGTCGCATTCATCGATTCCAAAAGCGCTGCAGATATAGCGCATCGTATCCTCTACACGATAGATTTCCCCACCATTTTCTAAGATTATTTTCCCTGCCCTGCAGGCAATATCGATAATTTCCCCGATCTCATACCGATTCATTGCAATCCTCTTTTCTGCCTTAAACTGCCCTTATGCTTTTATTATAGCAGACAGACATCACCCAGCAATCTCCTGATAGATCGCTAGAATTTTCTCCCCCATCAGATTCAAGTCAAAATACTGCTCTGCTATCGCCCGTGCCTGCCGCCGCAGCTCACTTAAATCACCCTTAATCAGCTGCATCAGGTCGTTGTTAATCTGGTCAATACTCACTCGCGGCAAACGGTACTGGGGAAAAGCATCCAGTACCGGGTAATCCTGGTTAAAATACTCCTCGGTGATAACCCCACCGTAACCTTTGCCGATAAGAATACCAACACTGCCGCAGGCCATCGCCTCACGAAGTGCCCTGCTGGTTGCCAAAGTAATATGGCTTTTCTGCAGGTAAGGTACTGGATCATCGGTCCAGCCAAGCTGGGGAATATTGCGGATTGGGTACCCAGCACTGCCTAGAGCCCGGATTTGAACTGCCGGCAGCAGCTGCGCTGCACTGCGATCCAGTTTGCGAATACCCCGGGCTAAAGGACCATCAACACGCCCATACCATAAAACATTGATCTTGCCATCAGCAGGCGCCTGGTCCAGCAGATTAAAGTCGGGTACAAAGCGGGTTAGATCAATTCCGTTTTCAATGATGGTAATTTTATCCTGATACCTGCTGGCTGCCTCTGCCTGCGCTCTGCCAACCGCAATAATTCTGTTAGCTTGCCGCAGGGGACCGCCAAAGGCCAAATTCCAGGCGTAAACGGAATGGAGCGTCACAATCAGCGGCAGCTTAAAATGTTCAGCAGTTTCCGCAGCAGAACGAAAAGTAGCGTGGGAATGGGCGTGAATTAGGGTAAATTTGTGTTCTGCTGTAAATCTTTTCAGCTCCTCCAAATCATCATACTGACAGCAGGGAATCCCAGCCAGTTTTTCCAAGATTTTTGCTTCCTGATCCTGCCTCAAAAAATTGACCCGCTTAAATGCTGCACCAACATAGATTTCCCTGTTCTTCAGAAAGTTGATCAAGTCAAGGACATGGGTCATCAAACCGCTGTGACACAATATTGAAGTTAATAATATCCGCATTATTTCACCCACTCTAAAGATAAACAAGGGCAGCAGCTGAAAACTCCTGCCCTTAACCCTGTGGACCTAACCAAATAATATCGCAAGTGCTATTACCAGCACTATTACCAGCAGTAAGACACCTAAATCAATCGATGGATACATCACATCGCCTCCCCATTTTTCAACCAGTGATTCAGGATAGTTCATGATATGTCGTTTTTGCCAATTGTGCATTAGGAACAGGAAACTAATTTGTAAGTAAATCAGTAAGAAAACACTAGTACGCTGTTCAGCAAAACTTCATAGCCTATAATACAAAATTTGAATATAGTAAGGGAGGCACATTATGCAGCCACTAAAGATTCTGATGATAGTCGATTCTTTAGGCATCGGCGGAACAGAAACCCATACCTTAGCGATTTCCAAAGAGCTGATTAAACGGGGTCACACAGTAGTAGTCGGTACCAGCGGAGGACCCTTGACAGCTGAATTTATCAAAGCAGGGATCGTAATTGAAGAAATGTCCTTTCAAAACGATAATCCGCTGTTTAAGAACTATACTCAGCTCTTGGATCAACTGCGAGCAATTATAGATCGTCATCAGATTGACTTGATTCATACCCATTTAATAGCGGGTTTGAAGGTAGCGGTTCAGGTCTCACAGGAGCGCTTGATTCCAATCGTCCATACAGCTCACGGCATGTTTTACCCCTGGCGGCAGCTGCAGTCCCTAATTGACAACTGCGAACATGTAATTGCAGTCAGTCACCCCACTGCCAACTGGATTAAAAATCGGATTGGATATCCACAGAAGCAGATCAGCATTATTCCCAATGGAATTGATGTTGAACACTACAGTCCAAAAACTGAGCCGGAGCGGAGTTTCCGCAGGGAATTAGGGGTGGCAGATTCTGATTTTCTCGTTACCACTGTCAGCCGCATTGCTTGGGGAAAAACACAGATTATTGAAGATGCGATCGCGGCAGTGGAACAGCTGCAGAAAAAATATAAGAATCTGAAGCTGGCAGTAGTGGGAAGTGGACCGGACAGTCCGTTTATCCGGGCTCTAGCCGCCATGGTAAACAAACGCCACGACCAGGAAATCATCCTCATGACCGGAGCTCTTTTAGATCCCCTTGAGGCATATCGGGATTCAGATTTAATTATTGGAACAGCTCGGGTTGCCCTGGAAGCGATGAGCTGTGAGAAACCAGTAATCGCAGCTGGCAATTCTGGTTATGTAGGCCTTATCACTCCAGATAACTTCATGCAGGCCTGGAAAGTATATTTTGGTGATCATGACTTTCTTGCCTACTCCACAGCATCGCATGTTTATCGAGACATTGAATCGGTGCTGACCAACACCGACATTTCTGACCAAACCAAAGCTGTTAGGAAACTAACCATCGATAACTTTTCAGTAGCTCGAGTAACAGAACAAATTGAAGCAGTTTACCTGCAGGTATTAAACGTGGAAGCAAAGGATGGAGGAACTATCCAGGAACTAATCATTGATCTGCCTGAACAAACAAGCAAAGCAGCCTCACCATCGGTTGAAGAGAAGACTGCTCCTGAAGAGCATGAAAGGGAAGCACTAACTGATACGCCGGCTCACCTACCTTTAGTCAGCGTAGTAATACCAACCTACAACCGAGCAGAATATCTCCATGAGTGTCTGCAGGGGCTTTACGAACAAACTTATCGACCGCTGGAGATTGTGGTGATTGATGACTGCTCCACTGATCATACAGCAGATGTAATCCGGGATTGGCGCAAGCGGGCTCAGGACTATCCTGCCGTCGCCCTGAGATACCACAAACTGCCGCGCAATGTGGGATTCGCCCACGCTGTATCAATAGGATATTTTCTTGCTCAAGGTGAGTTTATAGCCAACCATGACTCGGATGACATCAGCCATCCGGAGAGAATTGAGAAGCAGGTTAGGTTTCTTTTGATGAACAACGACTATGACTTGGTGGGTACAAACTACGAATCTTTCACAACAAATATTAAGCAGACCAAGAAAACCTATCTGGTCCGCTACGATCACAACATTATCAAATGCTATCGCGAAGGGAACCACTGCGTCTGCTTTGGTTCGGTAATGTTTAGGCGGCAGGTTCTTGATAAAATCGGCGGACTGACCACCTATATGGTGGGAGCTGAGGACTATGAATATATCGCTAGAGCGATCACTCAAGGCTTCAACGTGCAAAATCTGCGCAGTGTGCTCTACTACTACCGCTCCCACGATCAACAGCGCTCGCGGGAATTCTACAGCCTGCGGAGTGCCTTGACCAGCCATGAAAAGGAGATGGCACCATGAGGAAAACAATTCTCTACATCGGCTGGGT
>JGI24714J26587_10000277_pt1 | contig 35749 bp, 37 predicted proteins | sample BioPla4DNA2_FD_26587 | JGI IMG/M metagenome (IMG submission 26587)
TCTAAAAGTTTCTACTGCCTTATCATCTAGGGATGTTTGTTTTTTTCCTGGTATTTCGCTCCAGCCTTTGTAAACGTTTATGACAGTTAAGTCGCCCCATTGGGATATTTGCTCTTCAAAGAAGTTGCTCAAACCAAAGCCAAGGCTTAGCATTACTATGATTGAACTGGTTCCGATAATTACTCCTAGGACTGTAAGAAAGGTCCTTACCTTTCTTCTCCACAGGTTTTTAAGTCCCATTCGAAATAAATCTATACTACTCATCGAAGGCCATTTCCTTTGCTCTTTTCTTCTTCCTATAGAAGACTACTCCACCTACTATGGCTATAACGGCTACTATAACAATCCAGAACCATTTAGACTTAAAAACTCCTTTTACTCCTCCGCCTTCTGGGTTATAGCCGTCCATAGGGGGCATATCTGATGGGAATTCTTCCATAGGAGGCATTTCCATTACATTGAGGGTAAACTCTTTTCTAACTTCCTGCATTTGACCTGTGGAGTCTTCATAGGTAAATACAACTGCTCCAGTTACTTCACCTGGAGAATAGGGTATTACCATACCTTCAAAGTAGTCACTGCTTCCGCTGGGGAAATTACCTACATAGTAGCTGCCATGTTCTGTTTGGAAATCTCCCTCTAATTTTACCATCATATTGTATAAGGTCACTTTACCAGTATTATAGAACTCTAGGGATACTGGCGTTGGCTGACCTACCATTGCATCGGGGTATAGGGTCAATTCGCTGGTATCTAGTTTGGATTGTTGGACTACTGGGACCCCAATCCTTTCCTGGTCTTCTAGAGGATTACCTTCACTGTCTTCGTACTCGAAATTAGCTATTATGGTATGGGTCTTAGCTAGGGCATCTGGTACTGTAAACATGGTAATGGTCTTTTCAACCCTGCCCTTTGGCGGAATACTATCTATATAAAAGGTATTGGAACTATCTACTGGTGTAAATACTGAACCTCCTGCATTTGGGCTATCGGTACTTGTACCTCCAGGCTCTGCTGTAAGGAAGATCTTTATATTTCTAACGGTCTTGGTACTGGATGTATTGAAGAAGGAAAGCTTCATTTCAAAGTTTTCTCCAGCCTTTACCAATTGGGGTTCAAAGCTGTACTTATCTATGATAAGTCTTGGTTTGCTTTTATTTGAATCAGAAGAAGTTGGTGATACAAATATTCCTACATATTGTTCTATGGTCTCTTCTGTACCTACATCATCAGTATATTTTACTGTTATTGTAATTGGATAGTTTTTGATTTCAGCGTTTTGTNTTGTTAAAAACTTAAAACTTATATTTTGAATTTGACCTGGGTCCAATGAACTGATTTTTAGAATACTTACTGATTTTGGAACTAATCCAGATGGATCTGTGCTAGTTGCTTCAATTATTATGTTTTTTGCGGGCGATTGTCCTTGGTTTCTAAGGTCAAATTTAATTTCTACTTCTTGATTTTCCTTTATAGCACCTGTTGGATAAGTTAGGTTTTCTATAATTAAATTTGAAGCCATGTTTTTATTTGAAGCTACTGTAATAAAGAAGTTGCTTTCATCAGAATAGGTTTCATTTTTTAAGTCTTTATAGGATAGGTCTAAATTTAATTCATAGCTTCCAGATTTTATTGTTTTAGAGGATTTTAGCTCGAAATAAACATAGGATTTTTTCCCAGGCTCTACAGACTGTAAAGTCTTATAGTTTACTCCATTTGCTAAAGTAAAACCATTATTAGATAATCCATTGAGTGTTACTTTAATATCCTTAGCCAATCCAGATCCTTTGTTTTCAATTTCAAATCCTACTGCTATAACTTCCCCAGGATTAACTGTGGCAGAAGGCATGATATCGACTCTGTTGATAACTAGCTTAGGAGATATGTTGTTTTCTGAAACGCGTATATTTATTGTTGCAGGTAATTCAAATTTTTGTGATCTTTCCCAATTATAATATGAAACATTTAAAACTAATTTATAATTTCCTCCATCTGCTAATTCGTCTACAGTTACCTTAAAGCTCAAGGTGTCAGTATCTCCATCTGCACGAATTACTTTGATAGTGTCATAAGTTGACCCTTCTACATAGACGAATGGTGAATCGCTGATTAAATTTCCAACTATGTCGTATGCATCGTATATACTTGTATTTTTTAGTTTTACATTGATTGTTATTGTATCACCAGCTTTTGCAGTATACACATTGGAACTTATAATTGTTAAGTTAGGTATTTCTATTTCTTCTATTGGAGGGTCATCAATTGATTCTCCAAAAGCCCCAAGTGGTATTTGAAGTATTAACAGTAAAACTGACAAAAAAATACTAATAAACTTTTTCATGAAAGTGCTTCCCCCTTAACGTTATTATTCTCTTCTATTTTTTCAATTCTTCCATCTCTTAGATGTACTATTCTGTGGGCATATACTGAGATTTCTTGGTCGTGGGTAACTATAACTAATGTCTGATCTGATTCACGGGCCATTGCTGTAATCAAGTCCATGATTTCTAATGTAGTTTTTGTATCGAGATTTCCGGTTGGCTCATCAGCAAAGACTATTTTTGGTTTCCCTATGAAAGCCCTAGCAATACTTACTCTTTGCTGTTGTCCACCGCTCAGCTCAGAAGGTTTGTGATGAAGCCTATTCCCCAACCCCACTTCTTCTAGTATTTTCTTTGCCATTTTCTCCCTTTTAGACTTTGGAATCCTTTGAAAAGTAAGGCCTAGGGCTACATTTTCTAAGGCGGAAAGGGTAGGGATTAGGTTAAAGGATTGGAATACGAAACCTACATATTTTTGCCTAAACCTAGTTACTTCCCTTTCGTTCATTTTGTGAACAGGTAATTTATCTATAAAAATTTCTCCCCTAGTAGGCTTTTCTAGACCTGCCATTAAATTTAGGAGAGTGGATTTACCAGAACCAGAAGTACCTAGTAAACACAAGAATTCTTTTCTTTTTATAGACAGGTTTATGTCATTTAATGCAATTATTTTCTCATCCCCCATCCTATATACTTTTCTCAGGTTGTTGAGTATTATTAGATCTTCCAAAAACAAATCACCCCCAAACTTGTGTAGATACATTTTACCATATTATAACTGTACAAAAGGTTACAATATGATTAAAATTTACGATTTTATTTGTTTATTTCAAAGACTTAGCAATTGTTAATATTTGGTGGTTATGATAATATTATATAGTCGGCAATTATTAAATAAAATCTTACAAAAGTAACAAAAGCCTCAAGAGCCCATTAGTTGGCAAAAAGGATTGTTAATCAATTAACCATATGGTATAATGTATTCGATTAGAAATGGGAGGGGATATTATGGAAAAAGTAATGATAAGGCTTAGGATGAGCACTCAGGATGCACATTATGGCGGCAATTTAGTAGACGGTGCAAAGATGCTTGCCCTATTTGGAGATGTGGCTACTGAATTACTTATAAGACATGATGGAGATGAAGGCCTATTTGTGGCCTATGATAAGGTAGAGTTTCTAAGTCCTGTATATGCAGGGGATTATATTGAGGCTGTGGGAGAAATAGTAAAGGTAGGCAATACTTCTAGGAGAATGGTATTTGAAGCAAGAAAGGTAATAACAGCAAGGCCTGATATTAGTCCATCAGCCTGTGATGTATTAGATGAACCAGTTGTTGTTTGTAGGGCAGAGGGAATTTGTGTAGTTCCAAAGGATAAGCAGAGGAAGTAAATATAGTAAATAGTGAAAGGTTGTAAGATAGTTCCAAACAACTATTCACTATAAACTATCAATATTAACTAAAAAAACGGGGGGTTATGTTATGGAAAAACTAATTATTACTGCTGCAATCTGTGGGGCAGAGGTAACTAAGGAAAATAATCCAGCAGTTCCTTACACTGTAGAGGAAATAGCTAGAGAGGCAGAATCAGCCTATAAAGCTGGAGCAAGTATAATCCACCTTCACGTTAGAGAAGATGATGGAACTCCAACCCAAAGTAAGGAAAGATTTAAAGAATGTATAGATGCAATCTTAGAAAGATGTCCTGATGTTATTATCCAGCCATCAACTGGTGGAGCAGTAGGTATGACAGATGATGAAAGACTTCAACCAATAGAGCTGAACCCAGAAATGGCAACCTTAGACTGCGGTACCCTAAACTTTGGTGGAGATGAAATCTTTGTAAATACAGAAAACACCATCAAATACTTTGGTAAAAGAATGATTGAAAGAGGAATTAAGCCTGAAATTGAAGTATTTGACAAGGGCATGATTGATTATGCAATTAGGTTTGCAAAAGAAGGATATATACTAGAGCCAATGCATTTTGACTTTGTTCTAGGTGTACAAATGGCTGCAACTGCAAGGGACTTAGCATTTATGGTAGACAGCATACCTCCAGGATCTACCTGGACCGTTGCAGGTATTGGTAGATATGAGTTTCCAATGGCAGCCTTGGGTATAGTAATGGGCGGCCATGTTAGGGTAGGATTTGAGGACAACGTATACCTATCCAAGGGAGTATTGGCTAAGTCAAATGGTGAATTAGTAGAAAAGGTAGTTAGACTAGCTAAGGAATTAGGTAGGGAAATAGCTACTCCAGACGAAGCAAGAGAAATATTGGGATTAAAAAAGAGATAATAAGCAGCATAGATTACCAAGGAATTAATTCCTTGGTAATCTATTATAATAAGATAAATCCTGGGCTTAGGGGTTGACAAGGTTAAAAAGTAAAAAGGGGCTGGTTTTATTACAACCAATTTTTCAGAATTTGTTATCTCTTATATTTCTGATAAGGCAGATATTGGTATCAGGGCCATTGATAAAAATGGAAAGATAATTTACTGCAACAGGAAGATGGAAGAGATATTGGGCATCAAAAAGGAAGATATGCTGAATAAGTATATCTTCGATGTCCATAAAGATTTGGAAGGCAGTTCAAGTACCCTGCTTAACTGCCTAAGAACTGGCAAACCCATAAACAATAAGGTTAAGATGCAGTTAAACAATAAAGGAGTTGCTGCATATAATATTGTTACAAATATTCCAATTATCAAAGATGATGAAATAATAGGGGCCATAGAATATATTAAAACTGAAGATAGTTATGCTGAATTGCTAAAATACATAGAAAATGACAAAAAGGAAGAGGGCTTAAATAGGCCTAAGCTTAACAACTCTACTCAGTATAGCTTTGATGATTTTCTTACAATAGAGAAAAATATGCTGACCTTAATAGAAAATCTGAAGAATATGTCCCTATTTGACTATAATGTCCTCATATATGGAGAAACAGGAACTGGCAAGGAAATAATTGCTCAAAGCATTCACAACAGCAGCCGTAGGAAAGACAAAAAATTTGTAGCACAAAATTGTGCAGCTATTCCAGAAAACCTTCCTTTTAGCTGCTACCGGCTTAGGTGGAATCTTTGCCATGGTTTTCCAAGGAAGAACAATTGGTGAAGTCTTATTAAACTTCCACTATGGCTTTGAGGCAGATACAGGTGTAGAAATTGTTGATAAGCTCCTAAATAGGGGCGGCCTTGATTCTATGATGTGGACCATCTCCTTGATTATCTTTGCCCTAGCCTTTGGCGGCATATTGGAAAAGGCAGGATTTACAGAAGTAATATTAGGAAAACTACTTACCAAGGTAAAAACTATAGGAGGATTGGTTACTCTTACAATTATAACAGGTATTATATCCAATTTTGTATTGACTGACCAATATTTATCAATAATAGTGCCAGGCAGGATGTATGCCAAGGCCTATGATGAGAAGAACCTTAGCAGGAGGTTTTTATCTAGAACCTTAGAAGATGGAGGAACTATGTGGTCTGCACTATGCCCATGGAATGGCTGTGGGGCCTATCAGGCAGCTACCCTAGGTGTACCTACTTTCTCCTACTTACCTTTTGCCTTCATGAATTTAATCAATCCAATTATAGCAATAGTATTTTCCTATTTAGGAATTGCTGTTTTCTACAAGGATGAAAAAGAAAAGGCAAGATTTGCAAAAGCCAATTAATTTGAAAAGCCTCAAATATATTTGAGGCTTTTTAAATTCTAAGTTATAATAAATAGGGAGTATTGAAATATTTGGAAAAATAGATATAACAGAAAGGACATAAAAGGGCCTTGAAGTAGGGTCTAGATGCAAATAGTTTACATTGGGAGGAAAACATGAAAAGTATTAGAACAAAGATAGTATTAACTAGTTGTCTGATATGTATTTGTAGTATTTTGCTAGCTACTACTATAAGTTATAAGATATTGTCCGATAATATTAAGGAGCAAACATATTACAATCTAGAAGAAATTGCCAAAAAAAATGCAGCTGAAATCGAAGGTTGGTTTTCTATTCAAGCAAGTAAGTTGAAAGAAATTTATGATGAAATAATTTATAGGAATGATTTTGATAAAAATAACTTAATTAAATATTTTAATTACAAGAACCAAAACAACCCTGATGTAAAGGAGTATTATATTGCCTTAAAAGAAAGTGTATTTATCAGGGGGGTAGGCCTATGGTATCCAGACAGGGATTATAATCTGGAAGAAAGAGAATGGTATAAAAATGCAATAGAAAGTGATGATATTGCAGTATCTTCCCCCTATGTTGATTCAAACCATGGAGAAGTAATCATTACCTTTTCAAAAGCTATTAGAATCGGAGATGAAGTAATAGGGGTATTAGCTTCAGACATAGCTATTGACCATATAGTAGGGATTGTTGATAAGTCTAATCAAATAGAAGGTGGATATGGCTTTATAGTAGATAATAATGGAAATATCCTTGCCCATCCAAATAAGGAATTTCTTTTCTCTAAAGACAGGGGTTTAACCAGTGTAGAAGAAGTCTATGGCAAGGACATTTCTGTCAAATATTTGGGGAAAAAAAGATTAGATAGTATAATTGACTATGATAATAAGGAGAAGTTTCTTTTATATACTGACTTAGGCTTTACAGGATGGCATATAGGCATAGCTGTTTCAGTTGATACTGTGATGCAGCCTCTAAGCAAAATGGTAAACAACACTATTTCACTCAGTATAATTTTAACCCTTATTTCAGTTGGACTTACCTTCATTTTAGGAAACTCTATATCTAAGCCTATTAAAGTAGCCACTGATTATATAGAGCATATGGCAACCTTAGACATTAGCCAAGATATTGATAAGGAATATATGGAGTTGAAAGATGAAATAGGGAGGATGTTTAATGCCTTTCAAAAAATAGTCAGTAGCCTGCGGGACTTTTTAGGGGAATTGACTACCATATCTGAAAGGGTATCTACATTTTCCGATGAATTGGCTGCACTATCCCACCAGTCTAGTATTGATACAGATAATATAGCTCAAAACTCAATTAATTTTGCTGAGTCAAATGCAGGTTACAATAATAATTTAAGTAAAATAATATTATCCTTAGAAAGCCTGTTAAAAAAGGCTGAGGATTTAGTTAATAGTAGTCAAGGCTTAGATATGCCAATGGTAAGCTCTATAGAAGACATGGCCTATGACATGAAAAGAATATATGAAGACTTGAGTAGGATTAAAGATATGGATAATTTCAAATCAACCCAGCTGAAAGATATTTATTCCTTAATTGAAAAGCAGACACTAATAATGGAAGAAATAGCATCAGCAAGCCAATGCTTAGCAGAACTTGGAGATGAGTTGAATATCTATATTTCCAAGTTTAAAAGGTAGGCTTTACCTAAGTATGATACAATGCAGAATATGAGCTTTCACCTGAACCAATCTTGATATTACATAAAAATTATGAAAATAGGCCCAGCTTCTTATTGGGTGCTGGCAAACTGGAGAAATTATTATGGACTAAAAGAAAAAAATAAAGCCTCATAATAATTGAGGCTTTTATAATATTTAAGTTATAATATTACTATAACTTAGACGGGGTGAAATTATGGAGAAAATAGATATAAGTCCAAAGATAAAGGATGAGGCCTTGTATAAGAATCTTAGCCTGGCCCTAGGCTTGATTCTCCTTGTACTGGGAATAAAAGATAAGGAACTGACTAAATTAGCCATAGGCATATTATTTGTTTTTTATTACACCTATAAAAAGAATATCTATTTAACTGAAGATGGAGTGCTTTTTACTTATAAGGGCCTTTTGTTCAACAAAAAAGAGCTCTTAGATAAAAATTATATTCAAGAAGTCTTAGTAGTTAAACAAGGGATTCAAAGTACCCTGTATTTTGTTATGGAGCCTGCATCGAAAAAAATCGCTGTAGATACGGAAAAATTAGATGACATTATTAAATTCCTAAGGAATAGGTATAAGGTTTATATTTCTGTAGAGCCTAGACCATAATAAGGAATAATATTTTAAAAGAACATCGTATTGGAGGTATTTTAATGAAATTTAACCCGCTTTATCACAGATATAGTTCTAGACGGAATTTGGTATATGGAAAAAATGGCATGGTGGCTTCTTCCCATCCATTGGCATCACAGGTAGGCATAGATATAATGAAAAAGGGAGGCAATGCCATAGATGCTGCCATAGCCACTGCTGCTGCCTTAACTGTAGTAGAGCCTACCAGCAATGGGATTGGAGGCGATGCCTTTGCCCTAGTATGGATCCAAGGAAAGCTCCATGGACTAAATAGTAGTGGGCCAGCCCCTAAAATGCTTACATATGAGAAGGTTAAGGAAATGGGCTTAAAGTCCATGCCTAAATATGGCTTTGTGCCTGTTACTGTACCTGGAGTACCTGCAGCCTGGGCTGAGCTTTCTAAAAGATTTGGTAACCTGTCTTTAAAGGAAGCCTTAGAGCCAGCCATTGCCATTGCAGAGGAAGGACATCCTGTGGCTCCAACTGTGGCCATATACTGGGATGAGGCCTTCAAGAACTATAGCGACAATTTAAAGGGAGAAGAATTTAAGCACTGGTTTGAAGTCTTTGCTCCAGAGGGCAGGGCTCCAAAGGTAGGAGAAGTCTGGAAATCTGCAAACCATGCAAGGACCCTAGAGGAAATTGCAAATACCAATGCTGAATCCTTCTACAGGGGAGATTTGGCAGAGAAAATAGATAAGTTTTCAAAAAAATATGGTGGATTTATAAGAAAAGAAGACCTGGAAGAATATTCTCCCCAATGGGTAGAGCCCATTAGGGTTAATTATAAGGGCTATGATGTATGGGAGATACCCCCAAATGGCCATGGAATTGTAGCCTTAATGGCCTTAAATATATTAAATAATTTTGATTTTAAGGAAAAGGATTGTATAGATACCTATCACATACTCATAGAAGCTATGAAACTAGCCTTTGCCGATGGCCATGAGTATATTGCTGATCCTAGATTTATGAAGGTTACTGTAGAGGAATTACTGTCACCTGAATATGGTAAGAAAAGGGCTAAGCTAATAGGGGATGAGGCCCTAATGCCTGCCTACGGAGATCCAAAGTCAGGTGGAACAGTCTATTTTGCTGTTGCTGATGGTGAAGGCAATATGGTATCTTATATCCAAAGCAATTATATGGGATTTGGCTCAGGCCTAGTAGTTCCTGAAACTGGAATAGCCCTTCACAATAGGGGAAATAATTTCAATATCATAGAGGGCCATGCAAACTGTGTAGGCCCATGTAAGAAACCATACCATACTATCATTCCTGGATTCTTAACTAAGGATGGAAAGCCTATAGGCCCCTTTGGAGTAATGGGTGCATTTATGCAGCCTCAGGGCCATGTTCAGGTAGTTACCAATACTATAGACTTTCACCTAAATCCTCAGGACGCCTTAGATGCTCCGAGATGGCAGTGGATTAAGGATAAGACCGTAGCTGTGGAACAGGCCTTCCCCAACCATATAGCCTTGGAGCTTCAAGCTAAGGGCCACAAGGTAATAGTTGAGGCCAGCAGTGGAAGCTTTGGCAGGGGGCAGATTATTTGGAGAGATGAAGAGGGTGTCCTTTGCGGAGGTACTGAGTCTAGGGCCGATGGCCATATAGCTGTTTATTAATTTTCTTAAATGGCGGTAATAGTCTGTGAATCTGATATAATAGTATATAATAATATTTATAATGGAGGGGATTCTATTGTTAGTTACAGGTAAGGAGTTATTGTTAGATGCCCAGAAAAAGGGATATGCAGTAGGAGCTTTCAATATTAACAATATGGAGATTGTACAGGCCATTATTGAGGCTGCCGAAGAGACTAATTCCCCTGTTATACTACAAGCCAGCCAAGGTGCTATAAAATATGCAGGTATAGATTACATAGCAGCCTTAGGAAAAACAGCTGCTAAAAATGCAAAGGTACCTGTTGCACTCCATCTAGACCATGGTACTGATTTTGAGCAAGTAATGGTATGTATCAGGCATGGATTTACTTCAGTTATGATTGATGGTTCTAGATTTCCATTGGAGGAAAATATAGCTTTTACAAAGAGGGTAGTAGAAATAGCTAAGGCTGTTGGCGTATCTGTCGAGGCAGAGCTAGGTAAGATTAGCGGTACTGAAGACCATATAACAGTGAACGAAAGGGAAGCTACTTTTACAGATCCAGATGAAGCTGTAAGGTTTGTAGATGAAACTGGTGTGGATTACTTAGCCATAGCTGTGGGAACTGCCCATGGTGTATATAAGGGAGAGCCTAAGTTAGATTTTGATAGGATAAAGGCTATTAGGGACAAGGTGAAAATCCCCCTAGTATTACATGGTTCTTCTGGAGTTCCTGCTGAAGCCTTGAAGAAGGCCATTTCTTTAGGAATCCACAAAATCAACATAGATACAGACCTGAGAATTGCCTTTGCTGAAGGAGTGAAGAACTACGTTAAAGAAAACCCAGATGCTATAGACCCAAGAAAAATCCTAGCCCCAGCTAAGGCTATGATGAAGGAAAAGATTAAGGAGAAAATGGAGATTTTCGGGTCAGTAAATAAGGCGTAAGAGCAATTGAGAATTTCAAACAATTAAGAATGTACAATTTATAGTGGACAATTACAGAAAGTCTATATCTAGGACTTGTAAAATGACATTATAGCATGGCTGTAACATTGTCAATTGTAAATTGTAATTGTCACTTGATATGAAGGGAGATATTAGATGAAGCTTTTTATCGATACAGCTAATATAGATGAAATAAGGGAAATAAATGAATGGGGAGTTATTTCGGGAGTAACTACCAATCCCAGCCTAATCGCAAAGGAAGGCAGGGATTTTAAAGAAGTAGTCAAGGAAATTGCCCATATTGTAGATGGCCCCATTAGTGCAGAGGTTATATCCTTAGACAAGGAGGGGATGCTCCATGAAGCAAGGGAATTGGCCAAGATTCATCCCAATATAGTTATAAAAATCCCCATGACTGCAGATGGCTTAAAGGCTGTAAAAGTCCTGTCTAAGGAAGGCATCAAAACAAATGTTACTCTTATATTTTCTGCCAATCAGGCCCTACTGGCTGCCTTAGCCGGGGCTACTTACGTAAGTCCTTTTATTGGCAGGCTTGATGATATTGGCAATGATGGAATGAGAATTGTTGAAGAAACTGTCCAAATTTTCCATATTCATAATATTAAAACAGAGATAATTGCAGCAAGTGTTAGGCATCCAATTCATGTATTGGAGGCTGCAAAGGCTGGTTCCCATATTGTAACTATTCCCTATAAGGTGTTTTTACAGATGCTGAACCATCCTTTAACGGATATTGGAATTGAAAAGTTTTTGAAGGATTGGGAAGGATTTATTACAAGGTAAGGAAGTGTTAGTATGGATAGGAATTTACCGTTAAATCTTGCTAGGGTAACCGAGGCAGCAGCATTGGCCAGTGCAAAGTTTTTAGGTAGAGGGGATAAAAATGCTGCAGACCAGGCTGCTGTTGACGCCATGAGAAGAATGTTTGATACTGTCAATATCGATGGAGTAGTAGTTATTGGTGAAGGTGAAATGGATGAGGCTCCTATGCTATATATAGGAGAACAGATTGGTATTGCAGGTCCCCATGACTTAAAGGTAGATATAGCAGTGGACCCCTTAGATGGGACCCGCTCTGTAGCCAATGGTTTACCCAATGCCATTTCCGTAGTAGCCATAGCACCCAGAGGATGTTTACTCCATGCACCTGATACCTATATGAATAAAATAGCTGTTGGGCCAAAAGCCAAGGGAGTTGTAAATATTAACAATTCTGTAGAAGAAAACATTCGTAATGTGGCCAAGGCCCTAGGCAAGGATGTATCTGAAGTTACTGTAACCATATTAGATAGGCCCAGGCATGAAAAGCTAGTGGAGGAAGTCCGCAAAGCAGGTGCTAGAATTAAAATGTTCAGTGATGGAGATGTTTTGGCAGCCATCAATACTTGCTTTAGCTATACTGGTGTAGATATTCTAATGGGAATAGGCGGTGCCCCTGAAGGAGTAATTGCTGCAGCAGCTCTAAAATGCTTAGGTGGAGAATTCCAAGGAGTACTTCATCCAGTAACTGAGGACCAAAGAAGAAGATGCTTAGAAATGGGTGCAGACTTGAATAAAGTATATACTGTAGACGACTTAGTTAAGGGAGATGAAGTAGTTTTTGCTGCCACTGGAGTATCCCATGGAGAGCTTTTACAAGGAGTTAAATACCTAGAAAAGGATATGGCAACTACTCACACCCTGGTACTTAGGGCGGAAACAGGAACCATTAGATTTATAGAAGCAATTCATAAATTAGATAAGAAACCGGAATACGCGAAATAGCAATTGACAATGGAAAATGGACAATTTCAAACAATTGACAATGGACAATTACGGAAAGTCCATATCTAGGACTTTTAGAATGACCCTATAGCATGGCTGTAATATTGTTAATTGTCAACTGTCCATTGTCAATTGAAATAATTGGAGGTGTTTGTTTTTGACTGAACAGGAACTGTCCAGCAAGAAGATTGGAGAACTAAGAGAAATTGCAAAAGCCTTAGAAATACAAAGTCCCTATAAGTATAGGAAGGACGACTTAATAAGGCTTATACTGGAAAATACAAAGGAAGCTGAAAATACAAAAGCAGATAAGGTAGAGGAAAGTATAGAAAATATAGTAGATATTGACCCTGAGGAATTGCCTGAAAAGGTATCGGAAGAATTGGAGAACATGGAAACCATAAATTTAGCTGAAGGCATTTTGGAACTACATGCCGATGGCTATGGTTTTTTAAGGTCAGATAACTACTTATCTGGAGATGAGGACATATATATTTCTCCTTCTCAAATAAGAAGGTTTAGATTGAAAACTGGCGACAAAATATGCGGTGTAACCCGTGAACCAAATCAAGGTGAAAGATTTAAAGCCCTTCTATACATTAAATCTGTTAACGGTATGCATCCTGATACTTGCCCCAAAAGGCCTAATTTCGATAACTTAACTCCCATATATCCAAATGAAAGGTTAATACTTGAAACCAGCCCTTCTGAACTTGCTACTAGAATGATTGATTTAATTTCTCCCATTGGTAAGGGACAGAGAGGAATGATTGTTTCCCCACCAAAGGCAGGAAAAACTACCCTGCTTAAAATGATAGCCAATGCCATATCCCAAAATCATCCAGAGGTTGAGATTATTGTATTGTTAATAGATGAAAGACCTGAAGAGGTTACTGACATGAAAAGGTCAGTAAAGGGAGATGTTGTGTATTCAACTTTTGATGAGCTTCCCCAACACCATACAAAGGTAGCAGAAATAGTATTGGAAAGGGCAAAAAGATTAGTAGAACATGGCAAGGACGTGGTTATACTCTTAGATAGTATTACAAGACTTGCCAGGGCATACAACTTAACTATTCCAGCTACTGGTAGAACCTTGTCAGGAGGCCTTGATCCAGGAGCATTACATAAGCCAAAGAGATTTTTCGGTGCAGCTAGAAACCTGGAAGAAGGCGGCAGCTTAACCATATTGGCCACTGCACTGGTAGAAACTGGCAGCCGTATGGATGATGTTATATTTGAGGAATTTAAGGGTACAGGTAATATGGAGATTCATTTAGACAGGAAGCTATCAGAAAAGAGAATTTTCCCNGCTGTAGATATTTACAAATCTGGTACAAGGAGGGAGGAATTGCTCCTTAGCCAAAAAGAACTGGAGACAATTTGGGGAATTAGAAAGGCCATGGGCAATGCATCTACTCAGGATGTTACTGAGTCTTTAATTGAATCCTTGATGAAAACTAAAAGCAATGAGCAATTCATAGAAGAAATTAGAAATAAAATATGGATTTAGTTGAAAAATATAAATGAATATGCTATAATTTATTGGTCGAATTATGGAAAAATGTTTTTTTGCTATACACTAGTATTTGAAGAGAGGTGAAATGAATGAAAGCAGGTATCCATCCAGAATTTAAAGAAGCAACAGTTACATGTGCTTGTGGAAATACCTTTAAAACAGGTTCTGTAAAAGAAGATTTAAGAGTTGAAATCTGTTCAGAATGCCACCCATTCTTTACAGGACGTCAAAAATTTGTTGAACGTGGTGGCCGTGTTGAGAAGTTTAAGAAGAAATACAATTTGGACTAATTTCTTCACACTAGGTTAGATGCAAAAAAGCAACTAACCTTTATTTTTTGATTTATTTGAAGATTTAGAAATCCAATTAATTTTAGTAAGTTTAGCCNACGGGGTGATCATATGAAGATAAAAAATTTAAATAGGGTCCCAAAACATATTACCAGTATTGGTGGCCAGGCAGTAATTGAAGGGGTTATGATGAGGGGGCCAAAGGACGTGGCCATTGCAGTAAGAAAGCCAAATAATGAAATAGAATTAAAGAAGGAAAAACTGAAAACCCTAGCAATGAAACATAAGATATTTAAATTGCCTTTTCTAAGAGGGGTAATAGGTCTTGTAGAGGCTTTGATTTTTGGTTCAAAGGCCTTGATGTACTCAGCAGAATTCTTTGAGGATGAAGTAGAAAAGGAGCCAACAAAGAAAAGCTTAACGGAGAGGATATTCAAAGACAAGGCCCAGGAAATAGAAATGTTTTTCACTATGCTTTTATCAATTATCTTAGCCATAGGCATATTTATGGTATTGCCAAGTTTTTTGACTAATTTCTTAAAGGGCATAATCCATACATCCATTGGCCTAAACCTTATAGAAGGCCTTATACGAATAATTATCTTCCTATTATATATAATAGGGGTATCAAGGCTAGATGATATAAAGAGGGTATTTGAATATCATGGTGCAGAACATAAGACCATCCATTGTTACGAGCATGAGGAAGAATTAACTGTTGAAAATGTAAAGAGATATCCCATTCTTCATCCCAGATGCGGAACCAGCTTCTTGTTTATGGTAATGATTGTTAGTATCTTTGTACTGTCCTTTTTTGGATGGCCAAATCCTATTCAAAGACTTCTTATAAGAATATTGATGTTTCCTGTAATTGCAGGAATATCCTATGAGATAAATAAATTTATTGGAAGAAGCAACTCAAAACTAGCCTATATCCTATCCTATCCAGGCCTTATGATTCAAAAATGGGCAACTGTAAAGGAGCCTGATGAAGACCAAATAGAAGTGGCAATTGAAGCTTTGAAGGCTGTATTAACTGACAACAGGGAAGAGGATAAATGGTAAGCATAAATGAACTTCGGAGGAGATTCAAGGATAATCTTCAAGATGGGGTTCTAATACTTTCAAAGCTTTTAAATGTAGATAAAAGCTATATCTACTCCTTTGGAGAAAGGGAAGTCTCAAAGGAAGTTGAGGATAAGTTTATTGAATTGATGAACAAGAGGCAAAAAGGCTATCCCATACAGTATTTAATAGGAGAAAAGGAGTTTATGGGATTGGATTTCTACATCAAGGAAGGAGTCCTAATCCCTAGATTCGACACGGAAGTTTTAGTAGAGTATATTATAGAATATATAAATGAAAACTATAAGGACAAAAATATAAGGGTCCTTGATTTATGTTCAGGCAGTGGAGCCATAGCTTTAAGCATAGCCCATTATTGTAAAAATGCCTTTGTCTATGGAGTAGATATATCAGATACAGCCATTGAAGTATCAAATATAAATAAGGAGAGATTTAATCTAAGGAATGCCAAGTTTTTAAAAGGCGATTTGTTTGAAGCCTTAAAAGGCTTAGGCTTAGAAGACCAATTTGAAATCATAGCTTCCAATCCTCCTTATATATCAAAGGAAGAAATTGAAAGCCTCGATAGGACAGTAAAGGATTTTGAACCCCTTTTGGCCCTTGATGGTGGTCAAGATGGTTTAGACTTTTATAGAAGGATAACTGAGGGCAGTAGGACCTATTTGAAAAAAGGTGGCCTTTTAATATACGAGGTTGGTTATAAGCAGGGGGGAAGTGTCAAGGGAATACTAAGAAAGGCAGGATTTGAAGATATTTCTATCTTAAAGGATTTGCAAGGGCATAATAGGGTAGTTTTTGGCTACAAAAGGAATTAAGGTAGGTGACGCTGTGGAAAATTTGGTAAAATTATTCTTATCATTTTTGAAAATAGGTGCTTTTAGTTTCGGTGGAGGATATGCCATGCTTCCCCTTATTGAGGAGGAAATAATTAAGGTTCAAGGCTGGTTAACTGAAACTGAATTTATAGATATAGTGGCAATATCTGAAATGACCCCAGGGCCTATTGCCATTAATTCAGCTACCTTTCTAGGCTATAAGGTGGCAGGAGTCTTAGGCTCAGTACTTGCTACCCTTGCAGTAGTACTGCCCTCTTTTACTGTCATGAGTATTCTATACCATTTTATAACAAAGTTTAAAAACACTCCTTATTTAGAATGGGCATTTACTGGTATTAGGCCAGTTGTCTTAGGCTTAATTGCAGCAGCTAGTGTAACTGTAGCAAAGAGTGCCTTTATAGATATAAAATCTGTAATAATTGGAGCAGGATTATTTTACCTAGTTTCCTTTAAGAACTTTAATNCTATTTTAGCAATAGTTTTAGCTGGATTTTTAGGTGNATTACTCTACTAATTAAGGAGGATTAGGATGCTTTTTAAGATGTTTATTACTTTCTTTAAAATAGGTGCCTTTACCTTTGGTGGAGGATATGCCATGCTACCTATTATTCAAGAGGAAGTAGTTAATAAAAAGAATTGGATAGATGATGATGAATTTATGGACGCCTTAGCAGTTGCTCAAGGCTCACCAGGGCCTGTGGCTGTAAATACTAGTATATATATAGGTTACAAGCTAAAAGGCTTCCCTGGAGCATTGACTTCAGCCTTGGGTACGATTTTGCCATCATTTATAGTAATTTTAATTATTGCAACCTTCTTTTATCAGTTTAGAGATTATCCCATTGTAGATAAAATATTTTTAGGTATTAGGCCTGCTGTAGTGGCACTTATCCTGTCTGCAGTGTATAAACTGATAAAGAAATCAAAGTTTGGCTATAAAAGGCTTATGATTTCCTTAGCCACTGTATTAACCATTGTATTTTTAGGCATAAGCCCTATTTATCTTGTAATAGCAGGAGGAGTGGGAGCAATCGTTTATAATAAGGTGAATAGTTAATTGTCAATTATGGATTCTCAATTGTATTAGTTATTAAGTGAACTTTCGAGGGGAGTGAAAAGATGTTAGATAAATTAAAGGCCATTGAAGACAAATACATTGAATTAGGAAAACAAGTAATAGACCCTGAAGTCATTAACGATAGAGAAAACTGGCAAAAATTAATAAAGGAACATGCAGAACTAGAGCCTATAGTAATGAAATATAGGGAATATGTAAAAATCCTAGATTCCTTAGAAGAAGCTAAGGAAATGCTAACAGAAAAACTAGATGACGAAATGAAGGAACTGGTAAAAGAAGAAATAAAGGACTTAGAAGGAAAGGAAGAAGCTACTAGGGAGGAATTAAAGATACTCCTAATTCCAAAGGACCCCAATGACCACAAGAACGTCATTGTTGAAATAAGGGCAGGCACAGGTGGTGACGAGGCAGCCCTATTTGCTGGAGACCTATATAGGATGTACACCAGATATGCAGAAAGAAATAGGTGGAAGACTGAAGTGATGAGTATCAATGAAATAGGCATAGGAGGAATTAAGGAAGTAATATTTATGATTAAGGGTAAAGGGGCCTATAGTAGGCTAAAATATGAATCTGGGGTCCACAGGGTACAAAGAGTACCAGAAACTGAAGCCAGCGGTAGAATCCATACATCTGCAGCCACCGTTGCAGTACTGCCAGAGGCAGAAGATGTGGATGTTGAAATCAATGAAAAGGATTTAAAAATAGATATCTACAGGTCTTCTGGAGCTGGAGGCCAACACGTTAACACTACTGACTCTGCAGTTAGGATTACCCACATACCAACAGGCATAGTAGTAGCTTGTCAAGATGAGAGAAGCCAAATCAAGAATAGGGAAAAGGCTATGAAAATCCTTAAAACTAGGCTATATGACAAGATGCTAATGGACCAGGCAGCAGAGAGGGCAGAAGAAAGAAAAGGGCAGGTAGGTTCAGGAGATAGGTCCGAAAGGATTAGGACTTACAACTTCCCGCAAGGTAGGGTTACAGACCATAGGATAAACTTAACCTTATACAAGTTAGATTCTTTTCTAGATGGAGAACTAGACGAAATGATAGATGCCCTAATTACCTCAGACCAAGCAGCAAAATTGAGTGAATAACTTCTCTTTATGATTTCTCATAAAGAGAAGTTAGTTTTAAAGGGGGAATAGGTATGTCTAGAATTGAAAAGGATAAGAAAACCCTTCAGTTTATGATAAGCTTATATTGTGAAAAAAAGCATGGACTGGGTATTGAAAATTGTCCTAACTGCAAGGAACTATATGAATATTCCCTAAGGCGTTTGGAAAACTGTAGATATGGGGAAGAAAAAACATCATGTAAAAAATGCAAGACCCATTGTTATGTTCCTGATAAGCGGGAGAAGATAAGGGAAGTAATGAGATTTTCAGGACCTAGGGTCATCCTATATAGGCCCCATCAATATCTTAGATACATATTAACTTCAAATGGCGGTAGACCTAAAAGTACAAAATAATACCTAATACATATCCCATAACTACAGCAATACTTGAAACCCTTCCTTTGTGAAGGGTTTTTCCTGTTGGAATCAAATCATCACATACTATATACAGCATAATCCCTCCTGCCAGGGCTAGGCAAAAGGAAATTACCATATTTGATATATTCCCCAAATAAGCCCCTACATAGGCACCAAGGCCAGTTGGTGCGCCTGCCAATAGACTAAATGATAGTATCTTCCAAGGATTGACCTTACTTATACTAAAGGGCAGGGCCAAAGATATGCCTTCCGGTATATTGTGTAGGAGCATTGCCAGGCTAAGTACAAGGCCAAAATCTGTAACCCCCACCAAGGTGGAACCAAGGGCTAAACCTTCAGGGAAATTGTGAAGGGCAATGCTGAGGCTCAAGAGGACACCTGTCCTTATATTAATAATATTAGTTAATTTATCTAAGAGATTTTCCAAGAATACTATAATTCCAATGCCTAGGACTACTCCCAATAATACAATATAGATTCCGCCCAAGTAGAAAGCTTCGGGAAACAGGTGGAAGCTTACTATAAACATCATAAAACCGCCGGTTAAGCCTAATAAAAATCCCAATATCCTATCAGTTTTCTTGATGAAGATCCCAACAAGACTGCCTAAGCCAGTGCCTGCTACCCCTACTAAAAAGCCAATTATAGTTACTATCCATATATTCATTTTAACCCCTCCACTAATAGATATGAGGAAAAAAGCCTAATTATTAGTTAAAATAAAAATTGGATTGAATAATTTGGTATTGTGGATTGTGGATAAATAAATAATAATATATAATAAAAAAGATATATACAATAGAGAATTGAAAAGGGACAATGGACAATTTCAAACAATTGACAATTTTGAAGGTCAAGAACTAGGGATTATTAAAAAGCCTGACAGTAACGTTGCCAACTGTCAATTCTCAACTGTCCATTGAAATAAACTGTCATTTGGGAAAGTGGTGGAACTATGTATACTAAAATCATTAAAATAGATGAAAATAATATAGATAAGAACCTAATAGGAGAAGCGGTGAGGATAATAAAAAATGGTGGCTTGGTGGCTTTTCCCACTGAAACAGTATATGGCCTTGGTGCAAATGGCCTTGATGAAGAGGCGGTAAAGAAGATATTCATTGCCAAGGGTAGGCCCCAGGATAATCCTTTGATACTTCACGTCTATTCAACAGACCAAGTCGAGGATTTGGTGGAGGAAATTCCACCTGTGGCAAAGCTCTGCATGGACAAATTTTGGCCAGGACCCCTTACAATTATTTTGAAAAAATCTCCCAAGGTACCTGATATAATTTCAGCAGGCTTAGATACTGTAGCCATTCGGATGCCTGAAAATAAAATTGCCTTGGAAATAATTAGGCTATCAAATACTCCCATAGCTGCTCCATCTGCTAACACATCGGGCAAGCCTAGCCCCACATCTGCAAGGCATGTTATTGAAGATTTAATGGGCAGGATAGATATGATAGTAGATGGGGGAGATACTGGAATTGGCTTGGAGTCAACAGTCTTAGATTTATCAACTGATATTCCAATGATCCTGCGTCCTGGTGGAGTAACTAAGGAAGATTTATCAAAAACAATCCCCAATATAACCATAGATTCTAGTATAATAAAGGAAGATGAAAAATTAATACCTAAATCACCAGGCCAAAAGTACAGGCATTATGCTCCGAAGGCGGAAATGTTCGTATTTAGCGGTCAAGTTGATAGTATTGTAGAGGCAATAATTGTTAATACTGAAAAATACACCAAGGAAGGAAAAAGAGTTGGAATAATCTGTACCGATGAAACTAAGGACTTTTATAAAGAAGGGGTAATTATTTCCATGGGCAGCAGGAAAAACAAGGAGACCATTGCAAGAAACTTATTTAATACCTTGAGGACCTTTGACCATTTAGATGTAGATATAATATTAGCAGAAGGTGTAGATTTATCTAATTTAGGCATAGCCATAATGAACAGGATGATGAAGGCAGCCTCTGGAAAAATCATTAAGGTATAAAGGAGAGAATTTCCAATGAATATTTTACTTGTCTGTACAGGTAATACATGCAGGAGCCCAATGGCTGAAGGAATTTTAAGGGATTTGGCGGAAAAAAATAATTTGGAAATTGAAGTAAAATCTGCTGGTATTAGGGTTTATACTGGCGATAAGGCAGCTAGAAATTCTGTTGAAGCTTTGCAGGAAATAGGCATAGATATATCAAACCACAATTCTACTCAAATAACTGAGGAATTAATAAAGGAAGCAGATTTAATACTTACCATGTCAAAATCCCACAAGGATTTTCTAATATCTAGATTTAAATCTGCTGAGGGAAAGGTATTTACTTTATTGGGGTATGCCAATGGTGTAGACCAAGATATAATAGACCCCTTTGGCCAAAGCCTTTCTGTATACAAAGAAACTAGGGACGAGATATATAAAGCCATAGAGAAGCTAGTAACAATTCTAGTGAATAGTGGAAAGTGAAGAGTTAGTTATGAATTTTGATTTAATACCAAGTGTCTTTATGGCATATTTTCTTTTACTAAAGCCATTCATTAAAGGCTCTACCCAAGCAACTATTAACTATTCACTATTAGTTCTTCACTAGAAAATAAGGGAGGTATACAAATGATAATTGGTATAGGTAGTGACCATGGTGGTTATGAATTAAAAGAGTATATTAAGGAATATTTGGACAAAGAAAACATTCAATATATTGATTATGGAACATATTCCTGTGAATCTGTAGATTATCCTGATTATGGAAAGAAGGTGTCACAGGCTGTAGTCTCTAAGGAAGTGGATAGGGGCATAGTTATATGCGGTACAGGCATTGGTATTTCCATTGCTTGTAACAAGGTAAAGGGAATTAGGTGTGCCTTATGCAGTGACACTTACTCAGCTAGGATGAGTAGGGAACATAATGATGCAAATGTTTTGGCCCTTGGTGGCAGGGTCTTGGGAAAAGACTTAGCCCTTGAAATCGTGTCAGTTTGGCTAAAGACAGACTTTGCCGGAGGAAGACATGCAAGAAGAATAGGTAAAATAAGTGAATTAGAAGGCTAATATATGAAAAAATATGGAAATCAAAAATTGATTAATTATGCAAAAATATATGAAATAGAGAAGTAATATGTGATATAATTTTTTAGAATATTAATAGATACTATGAAAGGAGATTTTCATATGGCAAAATTAGTAGTATTTGACCATCCACTGATTAAACACAAGCTTACCTTTATAAGAGACAAAAATACTGGTTCCAAAGAATTTAGAGAATTAGTTACAGAAGTTTCCTTGCTTATGGGATATGAGGTAACTAGGGATTTTCCCTTAGAAGAAGTTGAAATAGAAACCCCCTTGGCTAAGATGAAATCTCAGGTTATATCTGGAAAGAAAGTAGGCATTATACCCATACTTAGGGCTGGACTAGGCATGGTAGATGGAATGCTTCAGCTTATTCCTACAGCTAAGGTGGGACATGTAGGAGTTTATAGGGATCCAGAGACCCTAAAACCTGTAGAATATTATTGTAAGCTGCCTCAGGATATTGAGGAAAGGGAATTAATAGTTCTAGACCCAATGCTTGCAACAGGTGGGTCTGCCATTGCAGCCATAAACTTCTTGAAAGAAAAAGGAGCCAAATCTATTAAACTTGTATGTTTAATAGCTGCTCCAGAAGGAGTCAAGGCTTTACAAGATGCACATCCTGATGTGGATATTTATGTGGCTAGCGTGGACGAAAGGCTAAACGAACATGCCTATATAGTTCCAGGCTTAGGAGATGCTGGTGACAGATTATTTGGTACTAAATAAATAGAGAGGGTTAAATATGACGAAATATATTTTGCCTTTTTTAATAGCAGTGATTATTTCATTTATTACTACTCCCTTAGTAAGGAGGCTTGCCTTTAAAATAGGGGCCATAGATATTCCAAAGGACAGTAGGAGGGTCCATAAGGAGCCCATGCCCCTAATTGGAGGCTTAGCTATATTTTTTGCTGTCATCCTAGTTACCTTAATATTTCTTCCACTAACAAAAGAAATTATCTCTATAATAATCGGTGCAATTATTATCGTAGTAGGCGGAATAATCGATGATATAAAGGAACTAAGGCCTAAAGATAAGTTTATTTTTCAGATAATAGCTGGGCTGGTAATTATAATTGGAGGAGTTAGAATAGATTTTATCACTAATCCTTTCTCAAAGGATATTGCCTTATTAGACTTAAAATGGCTGTCAGTACCTATTTCTCTGTTTTGGATTGTGGGAATAACAAATACTTTAAACTGGATTGATGGNTTAGATGGATTGGCAGCTGGAGTTGCCATGATATCTAGCATTACCCTAATGGTTGTAGCAGGTAAATTTGGCTATACTAATATAATCATTTTATCAGCTGCAATAGCAGGAGCATGTTTAGGCTTTCTACCCTATAATTTCAATCCAGCTAAGATATTTATGGGAGATACTGGAGCCCTATTTTTAGGATTTATGCTATCAGCCATAACCATAGAAGGGGTAATGAAATCTGTGGCAACAATAGCTATAGTGGCCCCAATACTTATTTTGTCTGTGCCCATATTTGATACAACCTTTGCCATATTTAGAAGATTGCTAAATGGCCAATCTATAGTAGCAGCAGATAGAGGACATCTCCATCATAGGCTATTAAATAGGGGATTTTCTCAGAGACAATCAGTACTTATACTTTATGGTATATCTGCAATCTTTGGCTTAATTGCCATACTTGTGTCCCAAGCCAATAGCAAGCAGGCAGTTTATTTATCTGTTGCCCTCCTTTTGGCAACTGTCTTAGTGGCTATTAAGCTGGGGATATTTGAGAAAAGAAACTAAAACAATTGACAGTTGAAAATTGACAATTGACAATTATTTTTGCAAAGTTAAGATTATGAAAATTGTCAATTGTCCATTGAATGTAAGGGGTGTTTTTAATGAAAATAATGACCGTATTTGGTACTAGGCCTGAGGGANTTAAGATGGCCCCTATTGTAAAGGAGTTAGAAAAAAGAAAAGGTGTAGAAAGCATAGTTTGTGTAACAGCTCAACATAGGGAAATGCTAGACCAAGTCTTAAATATATTCAATATAAAACCCGATTATGATTTAAACATTTTTAAACCTGGACAAAGCTTAACTGAAATTACAACAAGGGCCTTAGGGGGACTAGAAGAAGTAATAATAAAAGAAAAGCCAGATGTCCTATTGGTCCAAGGAGATACTACTACTGTATTTGCAGGGGCCTTAGCTGCTTTTTATCAAAGAGTAAAAATTGGCCATGTAGAGGCAGGCCTCCGAAGTGGGAACCTATATTCACCATATCCGGAAGAAGCCAATAGGAAGCTAACGGGAGTGCTGACAAATTATCACTTTGCTCCAACGGAAAAAAATAAAGAGAATTTACTTAAGGAAGGCTATCCAGAGGAAAACATATATATTACTGGCAATACCGTTATAGATGCTTTAAAATATGTGGTAAAGGAAGATTACATATTTAACATGGATTTATTAAACGGGCTGGATTATGAGAATAAAAGGGTGATTTTACTTACTGCCCACAGGCGGGAAAATCTAGGGAAACCAATGGAAAACATATTCAAGGCCCTTAAAGACATAGTAATAAAGTATGAAGATGTTGAATTAGTTTTTCCCATGCATTTAAATCCAAAGGTAAGGGAAATCGCCTATGGAATATTATCCAACCACAATAGAATCCATTTAATTGAGCCCTTAGATTATGAGCCTATGGCAAACCTTATGTCAAAGGCACATTTAATAGTGACAGACTCAGGTGGACTTCAGGAAGAAGGGCCTACCTTTGGGGTACCAGTCCTTGTTATCCGTGAAGAAACAGAAAGGCCTGAGGGCATTGAGGCTGGCACTGCTAAGTTGGTAGGCACAAGCTATAAAAAAGTATATGAAGAATTAGACCTCTTATTATCAGACAAAGAAGAATATAAGAAAATGGCCAATGCAGTGAATCCCTATGGAGATGGAAAAGCAAGCATAAGAATAGTGGATATATTGTTAAAGGATAAATGTTAAGGAAATCACTCGTAACTAACGAGTGATTTTCTATAATGGCCATGTTTAGACTTATAATCATAATAGGATTTTCCAATATGACTCAAATATTTTACAGGAGGGTGGCAAATTGGAATATAAATATAGGTCCGGGGATGTGGAGAAGATTTTAGGCATATCTGTTGAAACCCTACGATTTTTTGAAAATATAGGCCTAATTAAGCCAGAAAGGGATCCAAATAATAATTATAGGTATTATAGGCATATAGATTTGAACAAGATAGTAGCTTATAAATTCTATAGGGGTTTCGAGTTTACCTTAGACGAATCATTGGATATTTTAGTTTATAAAAATGAAGAAGTTGTGGACAAGCTAAATGAAAAGGCTATTGAAATAAAAGAAAAATGCGAGTATTACCAAAATCTGCTACAAAGATTATTGGATTTAAAAGAATCCTTGGAAGAAGGGCATAAGCTCTATGATTTTAAGATAGAAGATAGTCCTGAACTCCTATTATACTTCAATCAAACCAATGATGAGTTTGAGACAGATGATATTTATTTAGAAACCACAAGGAAGTATTTAGAGTTTTTACCCTTTGTATACCTGGCAGTCCATATACCTGAAAAAGATGGGAAATTAGTAGATGATGTCCATTATGGATATGCAGTTAATACCATGTTTACCAAAGTAGTAGAAAGCTTAAAAAACACCATGGGGAAAGTATATCCTTCTAAAAAATGTATTCATACCTTTGTCAAGGTGGAGAATAACGGCCCCCTTAGTTTAGCTTCCTTAGAACCAATATTTCAGTTTATGGAAGAAAAGGATTTAATCTTGGATGGAGACGTGGTGGGCTGGATTTTAAATGAGGAAGTATTGCCTGATGATATTGTAAGGTATTTTGAACTTTGGATTCCCATTAAAGAAAAAAATAGTAAAAAGGTCTTGACTCCGTAGCTACTACCACCCTTATAATCCTAGTTGATAGATAAATAACTAACAACACCTTGTTATAAAATAGGATTATAAGGGGGTAATAAGATGACAAAAAAGGCATTTAGCAGGTCCTTAGCCATCATTTTGGTCTTAGTATTAAGTTTAAGTACCATCTTAGTGGGATGTACTAAGGAGCAGGATACAGAAGTTGCAGGCAGTGATAGTACAGGAACTTTATTTACTCCTGGAACTTATGAGGGAGAGGGACAGGGATTTAATGGCCCTATTAAGGTTTCTGTAACAGTTACTGAAAATGAAATCACCAAGGTTGAAGTAGTTGAACACAGTGAAACTGAAAACATTGCTACAAGTGCAATCGAGCAAATTCCAGCAGCCATAGTAGAGCACCAAACTGTTGCTGTAGACGGGGTAACAGGTGCTACAGGGGCAAGCAATGGAATTAAAGAAGCTGTTAAGGAAGCTTTATTAAAAGCTGGAGCATCTGAGGACCAAATAAGTAAAGAAGTTAAGAAGGAAGCTACATCAAATGTAGTAGACTTGGAAGCAGATGTTGTAGTAGTAGGTGCTGGCGGTTCCGGTACAGCTGCAGCTGTAACTGCTGCGGAAAATGGAGCCAAGGTTATTGTATTGGAGAAAACAGCCATACCTGGAGGTACAACAGCTAATGGAGGAGGATTCTTTGCAGCTGATAGTAGAAAGGCCCGTGAAATAGGACATGAGCCAGTGGATACAGATATGATATTCGATATGTGGATGAAGGAAATGGACTGGAAGGCAGACGCAAATTTAGTAAGGCAGTTTTTAGACCTTTCCCATACTACAGCTGACTGGTTAGAAGACAGGGGCCTAGTCTTCCATAAGGTAGAGGAAGCAGTGCAGCAAAGCCATGCAGAGGGAACCCATGGCTATCACAAGTATGACGATTATACAAAGACTTCAGAACAATTAGGTGCCATGTTGGACAAAATAGTGGAAGAATACGGTGCTGAAGTTTATTATGAAACTCCTGCAGTAGAACTAATAGCAGAAAATGGAGTTGTAACAGGTGTTAAAGCAGAGGGCAAAGATGGCACTATTTACAATATCAAGGCAAAATCTGTTATTTTAGCAACAGGCGGCTTTGTAGGGAATTCAGATATGGTGAAGGAAGCACTAAATGGAGTATCAGTTAATGCTTCAGGCTACAATACCAATGTTGGAGACGGTATTAATATGGCATTGGAATTAAGAGCTGCTACAAGAAGTATGGAAGCCATGGTATTGCATACCTTTAGTATAGAAGGCGGCTCTGAGGTTAAGGGTGAATATGATTTTATGGACCGTTACTTAGCTACTAACTCCTTAGCCTATATGCCAATAGTAACTTGGTTAGATGCTCAGGGCTTCCGTTATGCCAATGAAGAAATAGTATATGATAGGGCCTTAAGTACCAATGCCTTAGTAGCTCAAGGTAACTATGCTTGGTTTATATATAACGAAGAGCTGTTAAATATTCTAGAAAATGAAGGTGCAGCTGCAGCAGGAATGAAGGAAAGTATTGCAATGGGTCCAATGCCAGACATTACACCACTTCACAGGGGATGGAATAAGCTAACTGAAATAGTTGGCCAAATGGTAGAAAATGGACACGTGAAAAAAGCAGATACCTTAGATGAATTGGCTAAGGAAACTGGAATGGATCCAGAAATATTAAAGGCAACTATGGCCAAATACAATGAGGATGCAAGAAACAAAGTAGATACCCTGTTTGGCAAAGACGGAGACCTAATGTTTGAAATGAGCAGCGGCCCATACTATGCATTTAAAGTTACAGCCAACAACCTATGTACAGTAGGTGGAGTTCGTATAAATGCTAATTTCCAAGTAGTACTAAATGATCCTGAAAACGGATATACGCCAATTAAAAACCTATATGCAGCTGGTGCAGATGCTGGCGGTCTATACTCCGACCACTATGCTCACACAATCGAAGGTGCAGCCCAAGGCTGGGCATATAATTCAGGAAGGCTAGCTGGTGCAAGGGCCACAGAAAACGCCTTAGGTATAAAAATAGACTTATTTAAAGAATAAATATAGGCTATAGTTTATGAAGAAAAACAACACCCAAATAATGGGTGTTGTTTTTTTAGTGATGAATGTCTTATACCAAAACAAGCATTTTAATTTCCATATAGTTCACTATGATAATATGATATAATAAAAAATAGTTAAGAGTGAATAGTGAATGGTAACAGTGGAAGTCATTTGCCAGGGTTATGAGTGTTGCACTATAAGTTTAGTTATTCACTAATTAAGGTGGTGGTTTTATGGAAGACAAATTAGCTGAACTTAAAGAAAGTATTGAGATGCTTGAAGATATTTTGAACTATGCCTATGAGGGCTATGTTTTAGTGGACCCTGAAGGCAGGATAGTGAAGATGAATTATGAAAAACTCATGGGCATTAAAGAGGAAGATGCCATTGGCAAGCCTGTTCAAGAAGTAATAGAAAATACCCGGATGCATATTGTGGTAAAAACAGGCAAAAAGGAAATAAGGGATGTTCAAAGAATTCAAGGCCACGATATGATAACAAACCGGATTCCCATTATTAAGGAGAATAAGGTAATTGGGGCTGTAGGCACAGTTTTATTTAAGGATATAAGTGAAGTGAAAGAGCTGGCCCACCAACTCCTGGATTTGCAGTCGAAAATTAATAAATATAAGGGTGAAATCGAAAGGATTGAAGGGACTAAATACTCTTTTGATAGTATAATTACCAGAAATCCAAAGATGGAATATCTAAAAAAAGTAGGCAAAAGGGCAGCTGAAACCAATTCAACTGTCCTAATAACAGGAGAATCAGGTACTGGTAAGGAGCTCTTTGCCCATGCAATTCATAGGGCAAGCTATAGGAGGGCTGAGCCCTTTATAGCTATTAATTGTGCTGCAATCCCTAGAGGCCTGTTGGAGTCTGAACTCTTTGGCTATGACAGGGGGGCCTTTACAGGAGCAAGGAGGGAAGGCAAGCCAGGAAAATTTGAGCAAGCCCTGGGTGGTACCATATTTCTAGACGAAATAGGGGATATGCCCTTGGAAATGCAAGCTAAAATACTCAGGGTCCTAGAATCTAAGGAATTTGAGAGGATAGGCAGCAACAAAAAAATAGCCTTTGATGCAAGGGTTATAGCAGCTACCAATGAAAACTTAGAAGAGGCAGTTACAAAAGGCAAGTTTAGAGAAGACTTATATTATAGACTAAATGTTGTTTCCATAGATATACCACCCCTTAGGGAGAGAAAAGAAGATATTGAGCCCTTAGCTAATCATATATTGAAGTACCTTTTACAGGAGATGAAGTTAGGTGAAAAGGAAATTACCAAGGAAACTATGAAGATATTAAAAAAATACAATTGGCCTGGCAATGTTAGGGAACTGAGGAACGTATTGGAAAGGGCCGTAAACCTTTCAACTGGGAAGTTGATTCTGCCGGAACATTTACCAGAAAGGCTATTAAATGGAAGTATCCATATTGCAGGCAGTGTAGAGGACATACCCTTGCTGAGGGATGTAGTTGCCGAGGCAGAAATAGAGGCCATCAGAAAGGCCCTTATCCTATCTAATGGCAACAAATCCCTAGCAGCAGAAAGATTGGGAATCCATAGGACAGCCTTATACAAAAAGATTGATAAATACAAAATAAGTGATGTATAAAAATGTATACAGTTTTAGGGCGAATGTAGATAATTTGATACAGAAAAAAACATGAAAAATGTTAGAAGTGTAGTCAATTATCTACATTTTTTCTTTTGCAAAGATTTACCTTTTTTTCAGTAGGAAGAGATGAAATTTAGGAATCTGTAAATTTCAATGTTTCTAGATAGGACCTTATCCGTACAAAAAAATGGCATGAATTTTGCAATTATAAAATGGCGAGAAAAAATTTTTTGACAAAAGTCTGCTCATAATTAAGATTAAAAATAAATTTATGGGAGGTAGAAAAATGAGAGAAGTAGTTATTGCATCAGCAGTTAGAACACCTATAGGTTCCTTTGGAGGAATGTTTAAAGATGTATCAGCTGTACAACTTGGTACAGTAGTGGCTAAAGAAGCTCTAAAAAGAGCAAAGGTAGAGCCTAATATGGTAGATGAGGTAATTTTTGGAAATGTATTACAGGCAGGCTTGGGACAAAACGTTGCTAGACAAATTTCAGTCCATGCAGGTATTCCTATTGAGGTACCGTCTTACACAGTTAATAAGGTTTGCGGTTCAGGACTTAAGTCAGTAGCCTTAGCAGCTCAGGCCATTATAGCAGGAGAGGCTGAAATAGTATTGGCCGGCGGTACAGAAAACATGAGCCAAGCTCCATATCTGCTGAAATCTGCTAGATGGGGACAGAGAATGGGCAATGCTCAGTTAGAAGACTATATGGTTCAAGACGGCCTATGGGACGTATTCAATGACTACCACATGGGAATTACAGCAGAGAATATCGTAGAGAAATATGGCCTAACTCGTGAAGAACAAGACCAGTTGGCCTTAGAAAGCCAAAGAAAGGCTGAAGAAGCTGTAAAAAGCGGTAGATTTAAAGATGAAATAGTTCCAGTTGAAATTCCACAAAGAAAAGGGGACCCAATCATTGCAGATACAGATGAGTATCCAAGATTTGGTACTACTATTGAAGCCCTAGCTAAACTTAGACCAGCATTTAAGAAAGACGGAACAGTAACTGCAGGAAATGCTTCCGGTATCAATGATGGTGCAGCTGCCTTAGTTGTAATGAGCAAGGAAAAAGCAGAAGAATTGGGAATTACTCCATTGGCAACAATCCTTTCCTATGCTTCAGCAGGAGTAGATCCATCTATCATGGGAACTGGACCAATACCTGCTACTAAAAAGGCACTGGCTAAGGCTAATTTGACAGTTGAAGACTTAGACTTAATCGAAGCAAATGAAGCCTTTGCTGCTCAAGCCTTATCAGTTATTAAGGACTTGAACTTTGATACATCAAAGGTAAATGTAAACGGGGGAGCCATTGCACTAGGCCATCCAATTGGAGCTTCAGGTGCAAGAATCCTAGTTACCCTTCTACATGAAATGGCTAAGAGGGATGCCAAAAATGGTCTAGCTACTTTATGTATTGGTGGCGGCCAAGGAATAGCAATGATAGTTAAAAGATAATAAAAATTTAGATAAAACCATGTTAAGAGTTTGACAAGTAGGGGCGGAATTTGTTATTATATTAACAAACATATAATTGCCAATTTTATCCTTCGCTGGGCTTATGATTCTAGCCTAGCGAAGGACCTAGACCCAGACAATTGTCAATTGCCAATTGTCAACTGAATTAAACGGAGGTGTGGTATTATGAACAAAGTTATATCCATTGAAGAAGCAATATCACATATTAAAGATGGTATGACTATAATGATTGGTGGCTTCTTAGGTTGCGGTTCTCCTCATAGGCTGATTGATGCCCTTGTGGAAAAGGGAGTAAAGGACTTGACCCTAATCTGCAACGACTCTGGTTTTCCCGATATTGGAGCTGGAAAATTAGTAGTCAACAGGCAGATTAAAAAACTCATAGCCTCCCATATTGGTACTAATCGTGAAACTGGAAATCAAATGAATGCTGGAGAATTGGAAGTAGTCTTAGTTCCTCAAGGAACCCTTGCTGAGCAAATTAGGGCTGGAGGAGCTGGCCTTGGTGGATTTTTAACACCTACAGGTGTAGGCACTGTAATTGAAGAAGGCAAACAAAAAATAGAAATAGATGGAAAAACTTATCTTTTAGAACTACCCCTTAGAGCGGATGTAGCTTTAATCGCAGGACACACAGTAGATAAGTTTGGAAACATCGTATATTACGGTGCTACAAGGAACTTTAATACCCTAATGGCTACAGCAGCAGATACTGTAATAGTAGAAGCAGAAAACATAGTAGAAGTTGGAGAAATAGATCCAAATCAGGTTGTTACTCCAGGTATCTTTGTTGATTATATTGTTGGGGGTGGCAAATAATGGATAAGAAGGAATTCATTGCTAGACGTGTTGCGAAGGAATTAAAAGATGGTGACGTAGTTAACCTAGGCATTGGATTGCCGACAATGGTAGCTAACCATGTACCAGAAGATATTAATGTATATTTTCAATCTGAAAATGGATTTATAGGCCTCGGACCTGCCCCAGAGGAAGGCCAAGAGGACCCATATATTGTAAATGCAGGAGCTCAATGTGTAACTATAATACCAGGTGGAGCATTCTTCGATTCAGCTACATCCTTTGGAATTATCCGCGGAGGACATGTGGATATTACAGTTCTTGGTGCCTTGCAAGTAGATGAAAAAGGAAATCTTGCAAACTGGATGATTCCTGGAAAAATGGTACCAGGAATGGGTGGGGCCATGGACCTAGTTACAGGAGCTAAAAAGGTAATAGTTGCCATGGAGCATACTGTTAAGGGAAACCCAAAGATATTAAAGGAATGCACCCTACCATTAACAGCTGTAGGAGAAGTAGACCTTATAGTAACTGAAATGGGAGTTATAGAAGTTACAGATAAGGGCTTAGTACTAAAAGAAATAAATCCAGAGTACACAGTAGAAGAAGTTCAAGCTGCCACAGAAGCAGAATTAATAATTGATGAAAACTTGAAGAATATGGAAGTATAAGATAAAATAGCCTCTTATTAGGGGCTATTTTTGTATTTATTGCTGGATTCTGTCAAATTTTTAAAGAATTTTGGACATACACAATAGTCTGCCAATTGACTTGAAAAAGAAATTTGTATTGTATATAATAAGAGTAAAGATTTTCTAAAAGGATTCAATCTCAAAATAAATTGATAATTTATTGTCATGCCTATATATATTTGCTATAATATTAATGTCATACCCTCCCATGTTTTAATTATGTAGCTAGGGAGGCCTGGGTCCTATTTTAGAATTTATAAAGGCTAGCTAGTTATTGAATAAGCTTTTAATCAGCTCAATTAAAGAGTTAAAATTATCTTAAAATTCCAACAAGTTTGTCTAGTTATGTATATATTTCTTCAGGGTATTTAATAATTATTATATAATTTAAATTTTACTAAAAGGTGGTGATTAAGTGGCAAAAGAGGCAATAGAAGCGGTCAAGGAAGCAGAGGCTCAGGCTCAAGCTATTTTGCAGGAGGCCACTCAGACTGCAAAGGATTTGAAACAGGAAGCAGAAACTTTAGCAGAAGAAAGATACAAATCCATAATGGAGGAAGGTGATAGGGAAGCAAAAGAGCTTAGGGAAAAAGCAGTCCAAGAAGCTGAAAACCAATCAAAGCCAGTATTAGAACAAGGATTAAATGAAGCAAAGAAAATATTAGAGATTACTGATGCTGAGTTGGATGCTGCAGTAAATATTATTATTGAGAGGATTGTGAATGTAAATGGCAATAGTTAAAATGAGTAAATTCAGCTTATTTGCCTTTGATTCAGAAAGGGAAAATCTTCTCCATGAACTTCAAAAATTTGGATATGTTCACTTTGATAGCCTTGATGACAAGGAAGACCTATTAGATGAAGGCCTAGAAACAGTAACTATACCTGAAAGCATTGGAGAAGTAGATGAAGAAATATCTAAGGTTAAGTATGCCATTGACTTATTATCCAAGTATGATGAAAGAGAAACTGGCATTAAGGCTATGATTAAAGGAAAAGAGAGCTTAAGTTTTGAAGAATTGGAGGGTAGAGCCGCTAAAATTGACTATCTTCCCGTTTACAATGAGCTTAGGCAATTGGCTTCAGAATTGGATAGAATCAATGTAAAAATTAAAGATTTAGAATCTCAAATAAATGAATATTATCATTGGAAGGGGCTAAACTACCCTATTAATGACCTTAATAGCTTGAGACAAGTAAAGGTATTTATGGGTATAATTCCCAAGAAAATGAAGGAAAGCTTTAACAAGGATTCATTAGACTTAAACTACACTTATATTGAAGCCATATCAGAAGATAAGGATAACGTTTACTTATTTGCTATGAGTTTGGAGGATGAAGCAGAAGCCTTTAATGAAATACTTAGAAACAACAGCTTCTCTAGTATTAAATTGGAGGGCGAAAAAACTCCAAGGGAAGAGATAAATACCATAAATAATGAAATAAGTTCATTAAGTGTAAAAAGTGGTGAAATAACAGCTAAGATAAAAGAATTATCTAAAAATCTTCCAGACTTTGAGATTATGTATGAATATTTAATGAACAAAAAACTTAGGCTTATGGCTTCTGAAAACTTCCTAAGAACTGATAAGGTAAATGTAATAAGTGGATATATTCCTACTGATATGGAAGAGGAGTTTGAAAATGCAGTTAAAAAATCCTTAAAGGATGCCTATTATCTGGAGATAAAAGAGGCAGAAAAAGACGATCCCAATGTGCCTGTATTGCTTAAGAACTCCAAGTTTACAGAGACCTTTGAATCCTTGACTAGCATGTATGCATTACCCTTATACAATGAAATAGATCCAACGCCACTATTAGCACCATTCTATCTTGCATTTTTTGGAATGATGGTTGGGGATGCAGGATATGGAATAATCATGTTAATAGGAACCTTGATTGCCCTAAGGGTAGCAAACTTATCAGAATCCCAAGAGAAGTTTATTAGGTTTTTCCACTACCTTAGCTATTCTACCATAGCCTGGGGTGTAATCTACGGTTCATATTTTGGAGGTATTATTCCAATTAAAGGTTTAGTAGACCCTGCTAACCAGTATCAGGAGCTTCTCGTTGGTTCCATGGTCTTTGGGCTAATTCATTTATTCTTCGGCCTTGGTATAAAGGGATACATGTATATTAGGGAAAAAAAGTATTTTGATGCCCTATGTGATGTAGGCTTTTGGTATATGGCTGTAGCAGGTGGTATAGTATTCTTACTAACAATAGTTACACCTATGGCAGCAATTGTAAAGACAATATCTTTGGCAGTAATGGTAATAGGTATGGTAGGAATAGTCTTGACTGCTGGAAGATCTGCAGCAAGTGTAGGAGGAAAACTTGCTGGAGGACTTTATGAGCTTTATGGAATATCTGGCTATGTTGGAGATATAGTATCTTACTCTAGACTTATGGCCCTAGGCCTATCTGGAGGATTCATAGCCAGCTCAATAAATATGATGATGGATATGCTGTTTTCAAAGGGCATTTTAGGCATCATCATTGGAATCGTTGTATTTTTGGTAGGACAACTATTTAATATATTCCTAAGTTTATTAGGAGCTTATGTCCACACCTTAAGGCTTACCTATGTAGAATTCTTCGGCAAGTTCTATGAAGGTGGAGGACGAAACTTTAAGCTCTTTAGAAATAAAACAAAATATATAAATTTAAAATAGTATAGGAGGAAATGAGAATGACTATTAGTGAATTTCTAATTCAACATGCAGGAGTAGTATTTGCAGCATTAGGTATGGCAATAGCAGTAGTTTTTTCAGGTATAGGTTCTGCTAAGGGAGTAGGCTTAGTAGGTGAAGCAGCAGCTGGCTTAATGATAGAGGAGCCAGAGAAATTTGGTAGATCCTTAGTTCTTCAATTGTTACCTGGTACTCAAGGACTTTATGGTTTCGTTATTGGGCTAATGGTATTAGGCCAATTAGATGTTAACATGAGCTTTGCCCAAGGCTTATATCTGTTTATGGCTTGTCTGCCAGTAGGGTTTGTTGGCTGGATATCGGCTATTGCTCAAGCTAAAACAGCAGCTGCAGGTATTGCAATTCTAGCTAAAAATGAAGAACATTCA
>JGI24714J26587_10000281_pt1 | contig 35683 bp, 31 predicted proteins | sample BioPla4DNA2_FD_26587 | JGI IMG/M metagenome (IMG submission 26587)
TGGTGGGTTTCATACCCATGTGTGCTGAAAGCGTTGATATATAAGGGTTGTCAGCTCTCTCAATCTTTTACCCTTNNCTATCAACNNCACGCACTCNACATGTGTCGTATGGGGGAACATATCTACTGGCTGTACTTCTANAACCCTATATCCATTCTCCACTAAATACTTCACATCCCTTGCCATGGTAGAGGGATTGCAGGATACATATACTATTCTTTCTGGTTGCATTTTTACCAAGCTTTCTAGTACTTCTCTTTCGCATCCCTTTCTTGGCGGATCTAGGACCACCTTGTTACTTTCTATGCCTACTTTTACTAGTTTAGGTAGGACTTTTTCAGCTTTTCCAACCATAAACTCTACATTATGTATATTGTTTAATGCTGCATTATTTTTGGCATCTTCTACTGCTTCCTTTACTATTTCAATTCCATAGACCTTTTTTGCATGGGGGGCAACGAATAATGATATGGTCCCTATTCCACAATATAGGTCATAGACTATATCATCTTTATTTAATTCTAAATATTCCACTACTTTATCATATAAAATTTCAGTCTGAATCCTATTTACTTGAAAAAATGATTTAGGTGATAAGTAAAACTTATAATCACCTATATAGTCTAATAATTTGTCTTCACCATAGAGTTTCTTATATTCCCTTCCATATACAATTGAAGAATTTGATTTATTAATATTTTGATAGACGCTGATTACTTTTTCCTTTTTTAACTCTTTAATTAATTCATCTGCATAAGGTAGTTTATAACTGCCAGTAACTAGTATCACCATAGCTTCATTATTCCTGTTAGTCCTGATACCAATATGGCGAAGGATGCCTATTTTTTGCCTCTTATTATAGGGCTTAATATTATACTTAGCCATCCAGGTCCTGATTATATTTATTATCCTATTTCCTATTTCAGGTTGTAGAATGCTCCTTTCCATATCTACTATTTCATTAGTATTTAGCTCATAGAACCCAATAACAGTCTTGCCATTTCTTTCTCCCACTGGTATTTGAACATGATTTCTGTACCTATATGGGTATTCCATGCCAATGGTATCCTTAACTACAACATCACTTAATCCAGCTATTTTATATAAATCCATCTTTACCTTATGTTTTTTCCACTCCAACTGTTTAGAATACTTATATTCAATTAAAGGTATCCCGCCCCTTGCTTCCTTTACTTCAAAATCTAGTTTAATCCTATCTTTTGAAGCTTCTATAATATCTACTAGGGAAGCTAGGGCAAAGTTTTTCTTAACCAGGTCAATTTTTGCAACTACCTTATCTCCAATTAAGCCTCCATTGACAAAGATAGCTTTATTATCTACTTTTAATATTCCATTACCTTCATGGGTAAAATCGATTATTTCACCTTTTACCTTGTCTCCTATCTTAATATCCATATTCTCCTCCATTCCTCCAATATTCTTGTACAAAAATAAATACCCTTAAAAAAGGGTATTATTATTCTACTACAACTGCTGTCCCTGAGGCTGTTACCATAAGCATATTCCCACCTTGGCCTAGGACTTCATAATCAATTTTAACTCCCACTACTGCATTGGCACCTAGCCTCATGGCCCTTGTTTCCATTTCTCGAATTGCATTTTCTCTTGCCTCTATTAATTCACCTTCATAGCTACCAGAGCGGCCGCCAAAAAAATTAGTTAAGCTGGCTGCAAAGTCTTTAATGAAGTTTACCCCTGCTATTACTTCTCCAAATACAATGCCTTTGTACTCTACTATCCTTTTACCTTCAATAGTAGGTGTGGTTGTAGTAATCATTAAAATTCCCCCTTGTTATTTTAAAATTTCTAAGATTTTCTCCTCTATATATTCCTTTAAGGGTTTGCCAGAAATATTTACTTGGGTTTCATCCATAAAATCTACCATCAATCTAAAGAAATTAATTACCAGTTTATTTTCATCTATATAATATTCATCTTCATGTCCCGGTATGAAGATTACTATAATCTCATCAAATTTAGTCTCTTCATTAAATTTTTCTTTTAAATAGTCTAAATTTAATGTCTTAACGGGCCTTATCATATTATTCATATTTCCCAAGTCTTCTAAGATCCACATATTGTTATTCCAAAATTTTCTTTCCTTCTTAGTTGCCTCACTTAGTAGTTCCCTGTTAGATATGGCAGATAGGACCTTTCTAACGGATTCCTTATTAAATTCAGAACCATAAAGGTATTTCATTTCTTCTTTTTCCGCTATATCCATCATATAAGACTCGGAAACCTTTTCTTTTTCTGCAACTGATTGCCAGAAAAACAACATCATTTCTATGGTGTCAAAATTAACTTTTATTGTCCTTACCAATAACTTCATCTCCTAACCTTTACATTATTTTAATTTAATACCATCGTTCTCTATTAGTATTATACCCTCTTTGTACAGTCGTCCTATTGCTCTTTTAAAGCCTGACTTACTCATATTTAATTGCTTTCTAATTATTTCTGGAGGACTATCATCGTTTAATGGGAGAAAGCCATTATTTGCTTTTAAGCTTTCTAGGATTGTTTCCTTGTCTTTATCTATTTGAACATGGTTCTTATCCCTTAAACTTAAATCTAGCTTTCCATCTTCCTTTACCCTGCTGACCCTAGCTTCTATAGTGTCGCCTACTTGGTATACTCCTAGTAATTCCTTCTTAGGAATTAAACCTTCATACTTGTTATCTACTGCCACAAAGGCACCAATATCCCTGTTGATACTGTATATTGTTCCCTTTACCTTATCATCCTTCTTATATGGGGAATCTGTTCTCAGCATGTCCTTAATCTTCATTGTAGCGCAAATCCTATGGGATTTATCAACATATATGCCTACTAAATAGGACTTTCCCTTCTCGATAGAACCTATTGTTTCACTAAAGGGTAGGAAAAGATCCTTGTCTAAGCCCCAATCTAAAAAATATCCAAATTTTGTCTGATCTACAACCGTTAAATAGGCTAATTCACCTACTTGGGCCTTTGGCATTTTAGTAGTAGCTATCCTTCTACCTTTAGGATCATTATATACCATCACCTTAATTTTATCCCCTACTTTTAATCCCTTTGGTAGTTCTGTTCTAGGCAATAGTATATCTCCTTCTTTACTTTCATCTACATTTAAATATGCTCCAGCTGCAGTAAATTTGTTAATCCTTAATTCTTGTACTTCTCCCAGTTTAATCATCATAATTCCTCCATTTATAATTCTTTTAATATTTTACCACAATGTAGGTATTTTATCTCCAATTTTTTTATTTTTGATTAGGCTCTTTTGCTTGATAAAGGAAGGTGTGAAAAAAGATGGGCAAAATTTGCCCATCTTTTCCTCTATTTGTAAATTTCACTCCAATATTTCCTTNTCTANTTTTTCCANTGCACTTANGGCTTCTTCAGGCAACTTGTCTCGTCCTCCCTTGAAGGTTTCCATTTCCTTTAAGAAGTCTTTTCTATACTTAATACTATTTACCCACATTTCCTTATATTCCTTGGATTCCATATTTGGCATAAAGCCTTCTACTTCCATGTATTCTACATCAGAAAAATTGCCTAATTGTTTGAATTCAGCCTTGCCTGTTGCTATGTCTTCCAGGATTTTTAGGGTAACTTCCTTTGGTATCTTCTTATCTAAAAAGTGTCCTGTATTGAAAATATAGCAGCTTACATTTCTATTTTCAAATAACTCCTTAAACTTTTCATAATCGTTGCTTAAGGGATAAGTCCTAAAGGGGTTGGCATAAGGTTCAATGACTAAGGCGTTCATGTCTACACCTTTTTCTAACCTTTCTGCTGTAGTCCTCTTTGTAGCTAAGGTTGCCCCCATTACAGATGCCAGCACTGGATTGTTTAGCTTCAATACTGGTGGAATTGTACTATCCTTCATTAACCATACAATGGAATCTACAGGCTCATCAATTTTATCTACCCTATTTTCTGCCCAAAGTTTAGATTTTACTGCCCTGCCATTGCCATTTCTAATATCCTCAGTTACAATTACTTTTCTGCCCTCTTCATCTAAAGTAACTCCACAGTTTTGTACTGTTAATANGTATTTATTAGCAGGATGGTTAGTTGGGTAGTCCTGGGTTTTATCGAAATATGATGGCTCTAAAGCTACTGAAGAACCATCTTCTGTTGAAATAACATAGGCATCATCATGTAATATAGTTATATCATATTTGCCACCATGTTTTTCATGGGTTAAGGTTGACTTTCCAGAGCCAGATAGTCCAAATACTCCTATTGTATAAGTTTTATTGTTTTCTAAATTATATCTCTTTAAACCTCCATGACAAGAGGCAAATCCATTTCTGTTGGCTATACCCCAAGCTAAGGTTAGGGTGCCTTTTTTATGTTCTCCAAAATATTTCATACCACATAATAGGGCACAGTTATGTTCTGGTTCAAATAAGGCTAATCCTTTTGGATGGCTTGGTGGATAATATTCTGGATCAGACAATATATAGATATCCCCTTCTGGGAGTTTTTTTGAGTTTTTATACATTTTAGTATACTCTTCTGTTATATATTGGAAATTTAGCATCCAGCTGTACATTGTATTTTCATAGCCTTCTGGTATAAGTAAATGTGCCTTAACCATAAAGTCCTCATGTAACCCTATGTAAGCTTCTGCATGATATAGTTTTTTATATCTAGTGTTAAAAACTGCTTCCCTAGCAATACCTGCATATTGATTTGCATCTACCTTTGGTTCTCCAATAATTACTCTAGCACCAGCAAATCTTCCTGTTACTTCTCCATCATTGAATAATAAGATTTTTGCATCTTTATCTAATCCTATCTCTTCTGGTTTATAAACAGGCATATCTGTTACTATGGTTCCAGGTGAATTTTTGGCTAATTTGTAGGCTTCAGTTAGTGATAAAACCTTTTCTACATTATTTCCATAAAAGGCTGTCTCAATAGTTGTTCTTATGGCTGAAAAGATTGGATTTACCTTTCCTATGTCTTCTATTTTGTAATTTGATACCGTTGACATTTTAGTCCCCCTTATACAATATAGTAATTTGATTTAACCACCACAATTATAACAAAAGTATACTGAATTTAAAAGTATAATATATAAATCCAATTATGATATACTTAATTAGATTATCAAGGATTAATATGTTATCAAAAACTGGCAAAAACATAGGCTAAGGAATTTCCTTAGCCTATGATTGCACTATATTTATCTATGCTTCTTTTGCCAATCTGTTTCTTATGGTCTTTATTAACATAAATGCTAATAAAAGTATACCTAATATATTCTAAAGCTTCTTCTTTATGTTCGTTGAAATAGTTGTCTCCGCAGATAATAGTACCGATAACTTCACCTTCGTCTTCTAATAGACCGTTAAATCCCAATGCTNGCCCAATAGTTTTTGCTTCAAATGTGGGAGCTACTCCAGCTTTTTCCTCTCCACCTATTTGTCCAAAGAACTGATTAACATAGTATAATACCTTAAACTTGTTAGACATATGCCATCCTCCCTGTGAATTCTTCTTAACTCAAGTTTCAAGGAAAACACCTCCATTTATTAAAATTACATTGACAACCTTTTGTGTTCCTCCAGTGCGGACTTTAGGAGTTCGCTATCTATTAAAGCGTAATCCTTGCTATTTGCCTCATCGGGTTTCCTATGCTCCATTTGTTTTTTATAGCTAACTATGCTATTTTCAATTATTTCTACGTGATTAATGTCGAGTTTATCAGCTTTGTCCGTTACTAGAATTGAACGGTATGGGGAGAAAAACATTCTAATACTTGCTCCTAAGGGGTGATTAATAAGCCAGCAGTTCAGACNAAACACTCAGTTGCTGAAAAAACTATTTCTGCAGGAGTGGTCTTTACACATCCTTCCATGGCTGGACCTGGTATGCCATCTCTGTCACCAATGATAATCACTTTTGAATTCTCATTGAAAATTGACATTTGATCACTCCCTCTCCTTTTATGATGATTGATCATTGCTACAATATCGATTGTTTGTTGATAATTTTATTATCGGTATTATAGTTGTTCTTAGTTATAATCTTAACAGTTTTCTCTATGTATTTCAAGTGTATTTTAGAAATAGTAATAAAAAAACCTAGGTAATTTTTACCTAGGTTTCGTTAATTCCTCACATATGCCTATTTATAGCATTTCTTTTTTAATTTTTAGTACAAATTCATCAATATGTTCTCTTGCGTATTTTTCTGCTTTTTCTACGTCTTTTTCTTTTATTGCTTCTACAACCTTTCCTAAAGTACGGGTAAACAATTCCATATCGTCAAAAAATTGTTCACAATAATGCCATAGTCTCTCTGTATGATAATGAAGTGAAGTCAATATATCCTGCAACCAAGGATTTCCACAACTCATAAGTATTGTTGTATGGAATCGCTCATCCTCAATAATGGCATTTTGGTAATCTTTGCTAAGCTCATATTCACTTAGTCTTTCTATTATCTCCTCTAATTTTTTGATATTTTCTTCGCTTATTCTCTCAACTGCAAGCCTAGTAGCAAATGGATCTAGCTCCCTAGTCAATTCAAATACGTGTTTCATCTGCTTAAAATCAATGGCTGGCACTTGAGCACCAAACCTTGGGATAATGTTTAACAGTTTATCATTATGTAATTGGTGAAAAATTTTTCTTACGGGAGTCCTACTAATATTGAACTCATCTGCTATATCTACTTCATTCAAAACAAGACCTGGTTCATATTCCAAGTTAATAATTCTTTTTTTTAACAATTCATATATTTCATCTGTATCTAATTTTGTATCCGACATATGCACGCTCCTAACTTAATGTATTTATATAATATATTATATTAAATAATTATAATAATCAAGTAAATAATTCTTTAAGTATACAGATGCAATACAATAAGTATACTATCCCAAGGTTGCTACTACTCTTTTCAACATCTTTCTAATGGGTAGATTATAAGGACATTTACTTTCACATTTTCCGCATTCTATGCAATGGACTGCCCTTTTTTCCATGGCATCATATCTTGTTTTTGCCCATTCTTGTAGGTTGTACCTTGTGAAATATCCTTCCATCAAAAACTGAGTTGGTATGTCTATACCTTGAGGGCATGGTAAACAATAGCCACATCTTCTACAAAATTCAGAGCCCAATGAATTAGCCTCTTCAAATAAAATGTTTTTCTCTTCTTCCGTTAATTCTCTCCTATTGATGCCTACGGATGCATTTGTATTTACTTGTTCTAAACTATCCATGCCAGGTATTACTACAGTGATATTGGGGTTATTGATAATAAACCTTAGAGCCAATTCACCGTTTCTGATAGCTCCCCCAGCCAAAGGCTTCATAACTATTACTCCTATGTTCATCTTCTTTGCCTTTTCAAATAGTTCTTCTGCCTGTAGTTCCACTGGGTTATAAGGACATTGAATAGTTGAAAACTCTCCTGTACCTATGGCCTTAGATAATATTTCTGGGCTGTGGGATGTAATTCCTATTTCTTTTACAATTCCTCTCTCCCTTGCCTCCTTAATTGCCTTAAGTGCTCCATTGTCACTTAAGATAAAGTCTAATTCTTCAAAGGTCCTAACATTATGGAATTGGAATAAATCTATATAGCTAGTCTTTAACTCACTTAAAGATATGTCCAACTCTTCTAAAACACCATTATAGTCCCGCTTCATTGACTTAGTAGCCAAGTAAAATTTCTCTCTCCCAATTAATTCTAAGGCCTGTCCTATTAATCTTTCAGATTGATTATATCCCCTTGCAGTATCGATAAAATTAATACCATTTTCATAGGCTCTGCTAATCAATTCCATTGCCATACTTTCGTCTACTCTTTGGATTGGTATGCCACCAAACCCGATTACTGAAATTTCGAAATTAGTTCTTCCTAAAATTCTCTTTTCCAATTTAATCCTCCTTAACCTATAAAACTCTCGCTTCGCCTTTATATACAAGCCCTGTTGCACAGTCTACTGTAACCAATTCTCCATCTTCTAATATATTTGTTGCATCATCAGCACCTACTATAGTAGGTTTATTTAGATTTAATCCTACTATGGCTGCATGGGAGGTTAAGCCACCTTGTTCTGTTATAATTGCAGAGGCCCTTTCCATAAAACTTACCATATCCTTATCTGTAAACTTGCAAACTATAATATCGCCATCAGTAAATTTCTTCTCTAAGTCATCTAGGCTATTTATTATACATACCTTACCTAAAGTTGTTTCAGTTCCAATTCCCATACCCTTTACCAGTACTTTTCCAATGGTATGGACTTTAATAAGGTTAGTAGTGCCTGAAGTTCCTACAGGAATTCCTGCAGTAATCACGACTAAATCACCCTCCTTTACATAGTTATTCTCCATTGCCGCTTGAATAGACAGTTCAATTACATCATCTGTAGAATTGCTATGTGGAGACAAGACTGGATAAACTCCCCAAACTAATGATAGCCTTCTCATTACTACCTCTGTAGTCGTTGCTGCGATTATTGGAGCCTTTGGCCTAAACTTAGATATTGCCTTTGAAGTATAACCTGAAGATGTAGCAGTGATTATGGCAGAAGCTCCTAAATCCATAGCTGTAGTACAAGTTGCCTTGCTAATGGCATTTGTTGTTGATACTTCTGATAAGGTAAATTTAGAACCTAATATTGCACCATAGTCTAAAGAGGCTTCAGTTCTTATGGCTATGTTATACATGGTCTTCACTGACTCTACAGGATACTTGCCTGCTGCAGTTTCTCCTGATAACATTATGGCGCTGCTTCCATCTAAGATAGCATTAGCAACATCTGTAACTTCAGCCCTAGTTGGCCTTGGATTTCTTATCATAGAATCAAGCATTTGGGTTGCTGTAATAACTGGTTTTCCAACTAAGTTGGCTTTTCTGATTAACTCTTTTTGAACTAGGGGTATTTCTTCAGTCTGGATTTCTACACCTAAATCTCCCCTTGCTACCATAATTCCATCGGCTGTAGCTAAGATCTCATCTATATTGTCTACGCCTTCTTGATTCTCTATTTTGGCTATTATTTCGATAAAATCTCCATTGTTCTCTTCTAAAATCTTTCTAATTTCCAAAACATCTGCAGCCTTTCTAACAAAGGATGCAGCTATGAAGTCTACTTCATTTTCTATGCCGAATAATATATCTTCAATATCCTTTTTAGTTACAGCAGGTAAATTGATTTTTACATTGGGAACATTGACTCCCTTATGGTTTTTAAGTACTCCACTGTTTAAGGCCACACATTTAATATCTGTACCATCTATTATTTCTAAAACTTCCAGCTCAACTAGTCCATCATCTATTAAGATCTTACACCCTTTTTCAACATCTTGAGCTAATCCTTTGTAGGAGATACTTACTATATCCTTGTCGCCTAGTATTTCCCTAGTAGTCAAGGTGAAGATATCTCCCTCTTGGATTTCTATAGTCCCTTCTTTAAAATCTCCTAGCCTGATTTCTGGTCCCTTTGTATCTAACATAATGCCTATAGGCATATTCAATTCTTTTCTAACCTTCTTAATATTATGGATTCTCTTTTTGTGTTCCTCATGGCTACCATGGGAAAAATTCAATCTACAAACATCTAAACCACTCTTAAAAAGTTCCCTTAAAATATGTTCAGCTTCTGAAGCTGGTCCTATGGTACCTACTATTTTAGTCTTTTTCATAAGTATTCCACCACCCTTATATTGATAGTATTTTTGAAGTGTTGTACATTTCTATATCAAATTCTTTTTTTATCTCTAAGGCTTCATTTATATCCAGATCAATAATTTTATTGGATTTTATACCTACAGTCCTACCTGCCTTCCCTTCTTTTAACAATTCTACGGCCCTATTGCCCATTTTACTGGCTATTATCCTGTCATAGGACGTTGGGTTTCCACCTCTTTGAATATAGCCTAAAACGGTGACCCTAGTGTCTATACCTGTTTTATCCTGAATAGTCTGAGCTACATCATAGGCATTTCCTACTCCTTCAGCCAAGACTATAATATGGTGGAGTTTACCCCTGTTTTTACCTTGGAGTGCCCTTTTACATACTTCATCTATATTAAACTCTACTTCTGGAATAATTATGCTTTCTGCACCACCAGCAAGTCCTGCATAAAGAGCAATGTCTCCGCAGTCCCTACCCATTACTTCAATTACATTGGCTCTGCCATGGGAAGTAGATGTATCTCTAATCTTAGATATGGCATCTACTACTGTTTCTACTGCAGTAAAAAAGCCTATGGTAAAATCCGTATAGCCACAGTCATTATCTATGGTACAGGGTATACCAATAGTTGGTACTCCTGCATTGGAAAGCTCCCTGGCACCTTTTAATGTTCCATCTCCTCCTAAGACTATTAAGCCATCTATGGAAAAAACATCTAGGACATTTAAGGCTTTTTTAAAGCCCTTTTCAGTTTTAAACTCATCAGATCTGGCAGAACGAAGCATGGTCCCTCCCCTATGTATTATATCAGCAACAGAGGAGAGATTCATTTCAAATATATCCCCATTAATTAAACCACTATATCCTTGCCTAATCCCCATAACCCTAAAATTATTATATATACCGGTTCTAACTACTGCCCTAATGGCTGCATTCATACCTGGGGCATCTCCCCCACTTGTTAATACACCAATGGTTTTCATATTATTCCCCCTATATTTATTCTAAATAATTCCTAATTCTATCATAGCCTCTTGGATATCCTCTGCTTCAAATGCCGTTGATAGGATTTCATATAGTTCTTCTCCTCCTTCTTTGGAGAAAAATTTTATTTTAACAATGAAGCCTTCTTTTTTCAATAGTCTTTGAATTTCTAAGGCTTTATCATGGCCTATAGCCATATGAACTGTTGTCCACATACTAGCACCCCTCTTATGCTCACTATTATGATACTACTACAGAGTCTTCCCCTAGTAGGTCCTTTAATTCATTTAAACAAGTTTGGTTATTTATGTCAATCCACAATTTCCTGTCTGCCATTACTGTTTTTCTATTCTTTTCAAAATATACGTACACAGGCGTATTACCGTTGTATCTCCTTAATATGCGAACAATCCTATCCATTGTATTAGGTTGACTATTCTTAGATACTTTTAAATATAGTTTACTTGAATTGAAGGAATGAAGCTCGGATATTTTCTCTACTATGATCTTTGGTTCCTCTTCTTCTGAAAGGCTAAGTTTTCCTTGTATTACTACTATTTTATCTTCAACTAAATACTTACTATATCTTTCAAAGGTAGCAGGAAATATTATACATTCAATGGAACCATATAGGTCTTCAATAGTTGCAAAGGCCATCATATTGTTGTTTTTCGTTACCTTATTTTTCTTCTCAACTATTATGCCACCCATTACTACCATGCTGCCATCCTTTAGTCCATGGGGATTTTCTCTTATATCTTCATTTATATTATATATGTCAATTGTTGTAGCAGTAGCTATCTTATCTAATTGACTTTTATATGGTTCCAAAGGATGACCTGATATATATATGCCTACTGTTTCCTTTTCCATGGAAAGCAATAGGTTCTTTGGAAACTCTGCAACATCTGGTAAATCATCCCTATATTCCTCAGTTACTAGCCTATCAAAAATGGAAAACTGTCCTTCTAGATTTCTCTTCCTGTTGGAGTGAATCCTATCTATGGTTTTCTCAAATATGGCCAATAGCTGAGCCCTTCTGGCACCTAGACTATCCATTGCCCCACATTTAATCAAGGATTCTACAGCCCTTTTATTCATTACTGTAGGGTCTACCTTCTCTATTCTTTCTATAAAATCTGTAAATCCTTTAAATTTCCCAGCTTCTCTGGCTTTAATTATGGCATTTATAAAGTTGTCTCCTACATTTTTAACAGCTGAAAGGCCAAATCTAATTTTGCCTTCTGAAACTGTAAATTTAGCATAGGACTCATTTATATCTGGAGCCAGAACTTCTATTCCTAATCTTTTGCATTCTTGTATATATAAAGATACCTGGTTTGTATTTCCCATAACGGAAGAAATAAGGGCAGCCATAAATTCTACAGGATAGTAGTGCTTCAACCAAGCTGTTCTGTAGGCCACAACTGCATAGGCAACTGAATGGCTTTTGTTGAAGGCATAATTGGCAAAATCTATCATCAAATCATAGATCTTTGAGGCTGTTTTTTCATCTACTCCATTCCTAATGGCACCAGGTATAATAACTTGACCATTTTCATCTACTTGGCCATAGATGAAATTCCTTCTTTCTTCCTCCATAATGTCCATTTTCTTTTTCCCCATGGCTCGCCTTACTAGGTCTGCCCTGCCCATGGAATAGCCTCCTATATCCTGGACGATTTGCATTACCTGTTCTTGGTATACTATACAGCCATAGGTTACATCTAATATGTGTTCTAATTTAGGGTGAATATATTTTATTTTGCTAGGGTCATGCTTACACTCTACAAAGGTCGGTATCTGGTTCATAGGGCCAGGCCTAAACAGGGAGTTGGCTGCCACTAGGTTTTCAAATACATTTGGCTTTAATTCCTTTAAAAAGGCCCTCATACCAGACGACTCAAACTGGAATATACCTAGGGTCTCTGCCTTGGCAAACATTTCAAATATGGCTGGATCATTATAGTCCATATTAGAGAAATCTACTTTAACACCATGGTTTTCTTCTATGAGATTTACTGCATCCCTGATAACTGTTAAGGTCCTTAAGCCTAAAAAGTCCATTTTAAGTAGGCCTAGTTCTTCCAATTCAATCATATTAAACTGGGTAGTTATAGCTTCTCCATTTCTAAGTAGTGGTACATAGTTTGTAATAGGCTCCTTAGAAATGACCACTCCTGCTGCATGGGTAGATGTATGCCTTGGCAAGCCTTCTACTGCCATGGCTATATCTATTAGTCTTTTTACTTCTTCATCCTCTTCATACATATTTTTTAGGGTCCTATTTACCTCTAAGGCCTTTGAAATGGTCATGCCTAGTTCCATGGGGATCTGTTTTGCTATATAATCCACCTGTCCATAGGGCATATTTATGGCCCTACCTACATCTCTAATAGACCCCCTAGCTGCCATGGTACCAAAGGTGGCTATTTGAGCCACATGGTTCTCCCCATATTTGTTGACTACATATTGTATGACTTCCTCTCTTCTCTCATAACAAAAGTCAATGTCTATGTCAGGCATGGACACCCTTTCAGGGTTTAAGAATCTTTCAAATAAAAGTCCATATTCTAAGGGATCTACGTCAATGATGTCCAGGGCATAGGATACAATACTACCTGCAGCTGAACCCCTTCCTGGTCCTACCATAACTCCATTGTCCTTAGCAAACTTAATAAAGTCCCATACAATAAGGAAATAATCTACATATCCCATTTCCACAATTGTATTAAATTCATATTCAAACCTATCTTTAATTTCCTGGGTAATATTATCATATCTCTTCTTTAATCCTTCTTCACAAAGGTATCTCAGGTATTCCTCATTTGTATAGCCCTGGGGCACCTTGTACTCTGGCAAATGTAGGCTATCAAAGTCTAATTCCACATTACACCTATCTGCAATCCAAGCGGTATTTTCCAATGCATCTAAGTTTTCATAAAAAATACTCTTCATCTCTTCTGGAGATTTTAAGTAAAATTCATTAGTTGGAAATTTCATCCTATCTTCTTCATCTATTGTCTTTCCTGTCTGTATACATAATAGGATATCATGGACTAAGGCATCCTCTTTCTTTAAGTAGTGTACGTCATTTGTAGCTACTAAGGGTATGCCTGTCTCCTTAGAGATCCTTATTAGTTCTCTATTGACCCTTCTTTGTTCTTCTACACCATAATCCTGTATTTCTAAAAAGAAGTTATTCTCTCCAAAAATATCTCTATATTTTAAGGCAATTTCCTTTGCCTTTGCATAGTTGTTGTTTAATATATGGTGGGGTATTTCTCCACCTAGACAGGCTGATAGGGCTATTATTCCCTTACTATATTTTCTCAAGATATCATGGTCTACCCTAGGTTTATAATAAAAGCCATTTACATATCCTTCTGACACAATCTTCATTAAGTTTTGGTAGCCTTCATTGGTCTCGGCTAAAAGAACTAAATGGTATTGGTTCTTATCCTTAGGCTCCCTATCAGTATATTTATCTACTGCAACATATATTTCTGACCCTAGTATTGGTTTAATACCTTGTCTTTTAGCTTCTTTATAAAATTGAACAACGCCAAACATGGCACCATGATCTGTTATGGCAACAGAATCCATGCCAAGTTCCTTTACCCTACTGATTAAATCTTTTATTCTAATAGACCCATCTAACAAGCTATATTCTGTATGCACATGTAAGTGAGTGAATCTATCTTTATAATCCATAAGTATCCCTCTCTAACTGATATAATTATATTCTATCATAAAAAGAAAAAAATTCCCTATGGATAGGAAATTTTTTTCAATACATATAACTATTCACTATTAGTTATTCACTATTCACTAATATAAAACTGTGAGTTGTAAACTACAAATTGGATTACCTGTGTCCCAGCTTATCTATTACATTTTCTATTAAAGATAGGTCTATGACCCTGAAGTCATCTAACACACTTTCTGTCCAATTAGGTGTAGGTTTGTTAGAGAAAAACTTCTTTACAGTGGCTATGGCCTCTTCGATAATGATTAAACCATTATTATCTAGATTCCCCTTATTCTTGGAAATCATCACAGTCTTATATGGTGTTTCATTGGGTTTTACACTGCCTGATAATGGATGGGTAAGTAATTCATGACCTTGGTGAATCTTATCCCTAACAAACTCCAATACTTGAAGATAAGTATAGTCTTCTTTATAATCGACATCCATTGTATCCTTATACTTTTCATATACATACTTGTTATTTGTAATAATTATACTAGACATTTTTTCCATCTCCTCTCAAATCTTCTGCTATTTTTTCTATTTTTCTAAATCTATGATTTACTCCTGATTTACTAACAGGTGGATTTAGCATTGAACCTAATTCTTTTAGGCTTGCTTCCCTATACTGTAACCTAAGCTCAGCAATTTCTCTTAGGCTATGTGGTAGTTTATTTAAACCAATGGTATCTTCTATGAGTTTAATGTTTTCTATTTGCCTCATGGAAGCATCTATGGTTTTACTCAAGTTTGCTGTTTCACAGTTTACCAGCCTATTAATATTATTCCTTACATTTTTTAGAACTCGAATGTCTTCAAGCTTTAATAAGGCTTGATGAGCTCCTATAATATTTAATATATCTACTATTTGTTCTCCCTCTTTAATATAGACAACGTAGTTGTCCTTTCGAAGTACAATCTTTGAATTCAAGCCAAAGGAATTAATTAATTCTGAAAGATCCTTAGCGTGTTCTTCGCTGCTGGTAACAAATTCTAAGTGGTAAGTCTTTTCTGGATTGGTTATGGACCCACCGCCTAAAAATGCCCCCCTAATATAAGCTCGTTTACAACACCTATTAGCAACTATATCTTCTGGAATTGCATAGTTTGGATTAAAATAACTTGTAGTCTCAGTAACAAACCTTACATCTTCTAGGATTTTCTCTGGAATACCATCTTCATTGACAACTACCAGATAGTTATTATTCTTTTTAAGCTGTTTATTTCTCCTTACTAAAACTTCAATAGATGTATCGTAAATATGCTTAATTAAAGAAAATATCCTCCTAGCTATTGCTGCATTTTCTGTAGTAAACTTTAAAACTATTTTATTATTCCTAGATATTTTAATAGTTACATTCATTCGAGCTAATGCTGCTAATTCTGCTAAAGCACAACAATTATCTTCTATAGGAATTCTAGACAGCTCGTTTTTTGTTGATGAGGAAAACGACATATTAACCCCCCATTTCCTAAGGTTTAATCATCCTTAACCCCTTAGCTATAATATTTTTTTCATCCTCATATCTAACCAAGTCCTCAGCCTTATCTATATGGACAAATAAAGCATCTACAAAACCTTCTTTCTTTTGTGGTACACAATCCATACTGTTGGCCTTCATCAAAAACCAGTGGACTGTTTTATAAACCATCTTATTATCCTTTAAGTTTTTAAACTTATAGTTAACCATACCTATATAATTAAGTATTTCAGCCCTTACTCCAGATTCCTCTAAAACCTCTCTAAGGGCTGCTTCTTTTTTACTCTCATTTTTTTCTACTCTTCCCTTGGGTAATACCCAATCCCCATTAAATTTCTTTAGAAGCAAAATGGTATTGCTAAAGATTACAACACCCCCTGCACTAACTTCTTCAATCATAAAACCAACTCCTAATCAAATTACAAAAATATATTAATCTAATTATACTATATTATATGTATATTTGCTAAAAGATTTTGACTTATTAACCTGATGGAAATATAATTATAGTAAATATGTAAAGGAGGTATACTTTTGGATTACATAATAAAAAATCTTGAAGAACTTTTAAAAATCCCTAGCCCTACTGGCAATACTAAAAAGGCAGTAGATTTTGTAGAAGAGAGATTTAAAGAGTTAGGAATAGAAACTAGAAGAACTAATAAGGGTGCTTTAATAGCTACCATTGTAGGTAAAAACATGGAAAAAGAAGTAACCCTATCTGCCCATGTTGATACCCTAGGAGGAATGGTAAAGGAAATTAAAGGAAATGGTAGGCTTAAAATCACCCAGTTAGGTGGCTATGTATGGAATACTGTAGAAGGAGAACATGTAGTTATTGAAACCTTAACTGGTAAAACCTATACTGGTACTTTGATGACTACTAAAGCCTCCTCCCATGTCCATGGAGAAGGTACTAAGACCATAGAGAGAAATGCAGATAATATGGAAATAAGAATAGATGAAAAGGTTTCTTCTAAGGAAGATGTTGAGAAATTAGGCATCAATGTAGGGGATTTTGTTTACTTTGACCCAAGGGTTGTAGTGACCGAATCTGGCTTTATTAAATCTAGACATTTAGACGATAAGGCAGGAGTTATATCCTTGTTGGGAATTGCAAAACATTTAGTAGAAAACAAAATCATCCCTAATTATACTACAAACTTCTTCATATCTACTTATGAGGAAGTTGGCCATGGTGCAGCTACTTCAATACCAGAAAAGACCTTTGAATTTATAGCTGTAGATATGGCAGCACCTGGTGAAGGACAGACTTCTGATGAATTTTCTGTAACTATTTGTGCCAAGGATAGTTCAGGCCCCTATGATTATGAATTGAGAAAAAGGATTATAAACTTAGCCAAGGAAAACAATATAGATTATAAGGTCGATATCTACCCATATTACGGGTCTGATGGTTCAGCAGCCCTCAGGGCAGGATATGATTTTAAGGTAGGCCTAATTGGTCCTGGTGTAGACGCCTCCCATAGTTTTGAAAGGACCCATATTGAAGCCATAGAAAATACTATAAAACTAGGAATAGCTTACTTAACTAAGTAGTATTTGGTTTATAATTAAAACCAAAATAATTTAAACACTGGACTCAAGTTTGTTCAGTGTTTTTTTATTCCACTATTATCCAATGGTATTTAATAATAACTTGGGAAATATATAATGTAGAGGTGATACTATGAGTATTAATGAAAAGTTTATTATAAATTTACAAGGCAGGTCCTATGTTACCTATGAAGGGCTACTTGATCTGGCCCATCAAAAAAACTTAAAATCCCTAGAAGTTGAAATAATACAAATACCTACTGAAGAAAATAATATGACTGCCATATGCAAGGCCATAGCCACAACAGATGAGGAAAGATTTCAAGATATTGGAGATGCTTCTCCTAAGTCAGTAAATAATGCCTTAGTACCCCATCTAATTAGGATGGCATCAACAAGGGCAAAGGCACGTGTTCTTAGGGATCTAACAAATGTAGGTATGACTGCTATAGAAGAACTGACCATTGAAGATTCTAATATTGGAGAGGAAGAAAGTTTTCCAACTTATCAGGATGAACCTCCTACAACTAGGCAAATTGAAACTATAAAGAAATTGGCAGGAGAATTAAATTATCAAATAAACTATGATAATTTAACTAAAAAGACTGCAGGTACAATCATATCAAGACTAATAGAGGAAAAGAAAAAATAAGCCCATGCTTATTTTTCTTTTTTAGCTATTTCCATCAATAATTTACTTAACTTAATATTGTCATGCCTTATATAATCTTTTCTAATATCTATTAGTTTTTCACCGATTAACTTAATATTCTTTGATTTTAGTATTTTTTCATCATCCCTGCCTAACAATACAGGTTTAGAGCCATCCAAAATGTATTTTTCCAGAATACTTAATGGAATTTCTTCTGTATTAGCAATTACATAGTCAAGAAAGTCTGAGTTGCTATGCTTTAATATTGCATTTGCATGGTCTAATACATCGTACTCATCTGTTTCACCTGGCTGAGTCATTACATTTGTTATATAGACCTTTGGCGCCTTAGCCTTATATATAGTATCTACAATATTGTTTACCAATAGGTTTGGTATGACTGAAGTATACAAGCTACCTGGTCCTAAAACTATTATGTCAGCCTCATTAATAGCTTCCACTGATTCCTCTAATGGATAAGATATTTTAGGTTCCATATAAATATAATCTATCCTACTTCCCTTCTTAATTACATTTATAGGAATACAGGACTCTCCCTTTAATACCTCTCCATTTTCTAAAACAGCACATAAGGTAACATCTTCTAAGGTCATGGGCAGAACTTTCCCAGTAACCGCCAAAACATTACAGGTTTCCTTTATTGCCCTTTCAAAGCTGCCATAGATTTCATTCATAGCAGCTATAAACAAATTCCCAAAATTTTGCCCCTTTAATGTCCCTTCAGTAAACCTATATTGGAGTAATTTTTCCATTGTAGGCTCAGTATTAGCTAAAGCAAGTATACAGGACCTTATATCTCCAGGTGGCAGCATGCCAAGGTCTTCTCTTAGTTTGCCTGAGCCACCACCATCATCTGCCACTGTAACAATTGCAGTTATATTAGAAGTGAATTTTTTTAAACCTCTAAGCAGTATTGATAAGCCAGTACCGCCACCAATAACTACAAACTTTGGTTCCTTACTTAAGCTACTATATCTACTTGTGTCTTTCATCCTAATTCCCCTTTACCTTAAATTTAGATCTCTATGACTTATGGTTACCCTATGTCCATGGGATTCTAGAATTTCTCCAATTTTATTGGCAATGGCCACAGATCTGTGAACTCCGCCGGTACAACCTATCCCCAATATTAGTTGAGTCTTACCTTCTCGAATATAATAGGGTATTAAAAACTCTAACATATCTATTATTTTTGATATAAAAATATTTGTTTCAGGCCATTCAAATACATAGTCCTTAACATTTTCATCTTCCCCTGTAAATTCCCTTAATTCTGATATATAAAAGGGATTGGGAATAAATCTTACATCAAATATTAGGTCTCCATCTAGCAAAGTACCATGTTTAAATCCAAAGGAACTAACGGAAATAGACAAGTTTCTGTTTTTCTGTCCTTCCATGAAGATCTTTCTCATCTCTTCCTTTAACTTTCCTAAGGTTAGTTTTGATGTATCTATTTTATAATCTGCCCCCTTTTTTACTTCATGTAATAAGTTTCTTTCTTCTCTAATGCCTTCTATAATACTACCATCTGGATTTAATGGGTGGGGCCTCCTTAATTCCTTATATCTCTTAATCAAGGTATTATCAGAAGCATCGAGGAATAATATTTTATAGGATATCCCCATCTTCTCTAGTTCTTCTAACCCATTAAACAGGTTATCGAAGAATTCACCGGATCTTATGTCTACAACTACGGCTACTTTTTCAATATCCCTTTTAGATTCGATACATAGCTCTGCAAACTTGGTTAAGAGAGCTGGAGGAAGGTTGTCCATACAATAATAATTCATATCCTCCATTACTTTCATGGCTTGAGACTTTCCAGCCCCAGACATGCCTGTAATCACTAAAAACTCCATATATTCACCTCAGTCTATCTCAATATTTACAATCCTATTAAGAGGTAAGTTAGCAGCTATTGCCCTTTTAATGCCTTCATCTACATTACCTATATCTTCCGGTTTATGGGCATCACTATTTACCATAAACTTTACGTCTATATCCAGCAATAGTTTTATACTTTCTACTGACAATTGACTATGCTTGGCACTTATCTCCAAATAAGTATTATGTTTCCTTGCTTCCTTTGCCACTTCAACAATATCCACTTTAGCTTTGGAACCTGGATGGGATATTAGGTTTATGGGATATTTGTTTAATGCCTTTATATAGGCGCGGGTATTTAATTCCTTTGCCTTTTCCCTACCTAAATATAGGAACTTTGATATAGGATTTAATACATAAAGACCAACACCATCCCATAAGGATTGGGGGGTTGCACCATAATGATAGCCCATTAAAAGTATATCTATATATTTTAACAACTTCTCATCTACGTCTATACTTCCATCTAAACCTACAAGGTTTGCCTCTACCCCTAATAGGATTTTTAGGCCCTTGGGCACAAACTCTTCATTTAGCCTATCTATTTCCTCTCTCATCTTGGGTAGGTTTTCTTTTCTCACGCCATATAGGTAATGTCCTGGTCCATGGTCACAAATGGCAACTTCTTTAAGACCTTTTTTTAAAGCTGCTTCAGCGTTTTCTCTGATGGTTCCCTTTGCATGTTTCCCCTTCTTTCTAAATCCACTACTATATATAGTATGGGTATGATAGTCTCCAGTGACTTTTATCATCTAATCCTCCCCTATAAGCTTTATCTCCGTTTCTAGTTTAACCCCAAATTTATCTTTCACTACTTTTTGTATTACTGATATTAAATGGGTTACATCCTTGCAAGTAGCATTATCTAAATTTACTACAAAACCACAATGTTTTTCAGAAACTCCTGCTCCACCATATCTTAGTCCACGAAGGCCTGCATCATCTATTAATTTTCCAGCAAAATAGCCTTCAGGCCTTTTAAAAGTACTACCTCCACTAGGTAATTCTAATGGTTGTTTAGATGTTCTTTTGAAAGTTAACTCTTTTATGGTTTCATCTATAACAGAGTATTCCCCAGGCTCTAACTCTAGTTCTACACTTAGGACGATTAAGCCCTCGTCTCCTACCCTGCTATTTCTATATCTAAAATTCATTTCTTCATTAGAATATTCCTTTATTTCATTATTGCTATCTAAAATCCTAACTTTTTTTACAACATCCTTCATCTCACCGCCATAGGCTCCAGCATTCATAGTTATTGCTCCTCCTATGGTACCAGGTATACCCGATGCAAACTCTAAGTTTTTCAAACTATGCTTTAGAGCAAGTTTGCTAACGGTAGAAAGCAAGGCTCCAGCTTCACAATATATTATACTTCCATTTACTTTTATATTATTATATCCCTCATGTACTTTTATTACTACTCCCCTTATGCCACCATCTTTAACAAGTAAATTGCTGCCATTTCCCATAATAAAATAATCTATCTTGTTTTCCCTGCAAAATTTTACTGAATTGATCAATTCTTCCTCACTAGTTGGAATAATCATTACATCAGCAGGGCCGCCTATTTTAAATGTAGTATGGTTTTTCATAGGTTCATCAAACAAGATCTTACCAAAGGATTTATCTTTAAACATATTTTGTAATTCCATCTTATTCAACTAAAACCACTCCCTTTTTATTTACCTTATTATTGTATCAAATTTGACCATTTATTACTAACTAATTTATAATCATATTATTATATTCTAATACTCATATTAATATGAAAAAATAGAGCTTAAGCTCTATTAACCTATCTATTGTAATATTCTAACATAATGTCCATGAAAAAAGAATTACTTATACCATTTTTCTATTTAGATATTCTTACAGCTCATTACTTCCCTATCCTCTTTTTTATCTATTAGCTAATATGGTTTCCTTTGAAGGGGGTTTTTGTTTTGATGGTCTATTGATATTAATTAGTCCTTGATAAAATACTAAAATTTGTCAAAATGTATTTAAAATTAATAAGTAATATTTATCTACGGTAAATAATGGAGGGTTGTGGAACAGGTGATATTGAAATGAAAATGGACCATAGGTTTATCTTCCATAGCATCTGCTTAAGATACAGATGCTATGGAAGTTTTTTTATACTTCTTTTAGACTCTTGCTTATTCAACTAGCAATTTCTGAAGAGTAGCCACACCTTTACCTATGGCATCAGTTTTGCCTAATCTATAAAGGGTTCTCTCTATAGCTGACATAGTAGATACTAAGAAATGATAATCTATGTTACCCATATGTCCTAGTCTGAACATCTTACCTGCATAGGCTCCTAGCCCGCCAGCTACTACTGCTCCTTCTTCTGCTAGTACCTTTCTAAATTCTGCATCATTTATGCCATCCATATAGATGGCGTTTGAAAGTGATACTGCTCTACATTCTTTTTCTGCTAATAATGTAAATCCTAGTTCTTCCAATGCTGCTTGAACTGCTTTTGCAACTTTTCTATGTCTTTCGTATCTGTTTTCTACGCCTTCTTCTTTTATAATCCTTAAGGATTCCTTTAAAGCCCAAATTAAGTTTACAGGTGGTGTTGCAAAGTATTTGCTTGGGTCATTCATTATTGGTATCCATTTTTCAAAGTCTACATAGTAGTCTCTTATTGTACCTAAGGATTTTCTTCTTTCTAATGCTTTTGGTCCAGCTAAAACTATAGCTAGTCCAGGAGCTACTCCAAATGCTTTTTGTGAACCAGTTATAAGCACGTCAATTCCCATTTCATCTAGGTATTCTGGTTCTGCTGCTGTAGCACATACTCCATCAACTATTAATATAGTATCTTCATATTTTTTAACAACTTCACCGATTTCTGCTACAGGTGCACAAACTCCTGTTGATGTGTCAACATGAGTTACTGTAACAGCTTTATAGTCTTTTTCTTTTAATTTATTGTCTATTTCCTCTGGTGTAACTGTTTTACCCCATTCTGCTGATAAAACGTCTACATTTAGGCCTCTTCTTTCGCATAATTCTTTGTATCTGTCACCGAAAAATCCGTTGGATACTACTAATACATTGTCTCCTTCTTTTGTAACGTTAGCTATTCCCATTTCCATAGCTAAAGTTCCAGTTCCTGCTATAACAAAAGCTTCTCCTCCTGTCTTGAATATTGCTTTCAAATCTTGAACTACTTCTTTTAAATCATTTATAAATCCTGGATCTCCAAATGCAACTGTTTCTCTTCCCATTTGGTCCTGTATAGATCTAGTCACAGGTGTTGGACCTGGTATCATACATAACTTTTTAGCCTTCATTGTGATCCTCCTTTTAATTTTTATTTAAAATTGTTATAACAATTTTAACCCTATATTGTTAAGAAGCTTATAATATGTAAAAAATTTTATTTAACATTAGTAAATTAGTTTTTCTACTGTTAATTATATGTTACCTCTAATTCCATTAGATGTCAATGTTATAAGATTTATAAAACTATTTATAATTCTATATTTTTCGATGTAATTCTGTAATTTTATAGGGCTTCAGCACATATAATATATAAACCTACTTATAAAATCTACCTTTTCCATAGATTTTCTTAATAGTAACCAAAATTTTACTATTGTTAATACTATTTTACTGTAGATAGAATTTTTAATCAATTGCTTGTTAATTTTTTTGCACATATAAAATATCCAAAAAATAAAAAAACTTCGCTCCTAGTAACATAAGGCTCGAAGTTTTTATAGTATATATTGACTTGTTTTTTAGCTGATAGTTTTTAATGAATCAGTGGCTTCCTTTGACACCATCAAAATATCCTTTATCCATTTTTCTTTCATTTCTTCTGTAAATCTAGATGTTGGCCCTGATATTGTAATACATGCTATAGGCTCATCGTTTATATCGAAAATAGGTGCTCCTATACAACTAACCCCTATCTCTTTTTCTTCATTATCAAATCCATAACCATTTTTTCTTATTTCTTCTAGTTCTTTAATAAGCTCTTCTCTATCAACTATTGTATTTTCAGTAAACTTGGTTAATTCTAGCTTATCTATAATGGCATCCCTAACCTTTTCATCCTTGTAGGCTAAAAAAATTTTCCCAGCCCCTGTACAATGCAATGGAGCTGTTGCACCGGTTTTAGTAAACATCTTCACTAGTTTATCGCTTTCCTCTTGAGCAATATAAACGATTTGATAATTATCCATAACTGTAAGATTTGCAGTTTCACCAGTTATATCTTTTAATTTCCTCAAATAAGGTCTCAAGGTAACTGATATAGGATTATGTTCATATGCCAACATTCCCAACTGCCATAACTTTAATCCCAGTTTAAATTTTTTTGTCCTTTGATCTTGTTCAATTATATTGCACTCCTTAAGGGTATTTAAAATATGGTATGTAGAGCTTACTCCATAACTCAACCCCCTACTTATTTCAGTAGCACCGGCTCCAGTCTCTGAATTAGCTAAATATTCTATTACCTCTACTGCTTTGACGATTGAGCCTATGATCTTTTTCTCTTTTCTCGTCTCTTGACTCACTTTTGTCCCCCCAAACAACTATGAACTAAGTTACCCATCAATATATATTTAACATTGTTAAATATTTTACACCTTTTATTGATAAAAGTCAACATTAACAAAGTCTAATGCAATCTAGTAGTTATTCTATACCATATTCTATATTAATTTACTCTAGTCAATATCATATTTTAAAGCCATTAAACTTAAAAAAACAAGGTTATGGGTTTCCCCATAACCTTGTTTTTAATATTTATTATTCTTGTTCTGCTAGTCTCTTATATTGTTCGTATCTAGCTTTTGCATCTTCTTCAGCTGCTTTGAATAGTTCATCTGCTATTTCTGGGAATGTTCGTTTTAGTGATGTATATCTTACTTCAGAGTTTATGAAGTCCATAAATGGTTCTTTTGGTTCTTTTGAGTCTAGAACGAATGGGTTCTTACCTTCTTCTTTAAGTCTTGGGTCATATCTAAATAGGTGCCAGTATCCTGTATCTACTGCTTTCTTTTCTTGTCTAATAGTTGTACCCATTCCTGTTCTAATACCATGGTTGATACATGGTGCGTAAGCTATAACTATAGAAGGTCCATCATATGCTTCTGCTTCCTTAAGTGCTTTGATTAATTGGTTCATATTTGCACCCATTGCTACTTGTGCTACATATACATAGCCATAGGAAGTCATCATTAATCCTAGGTTCTTCTTAGTTACTTTCTTACCAGAAGCTGCGAATTTGGCAACAGCTGCAGTTGGAGTAGCCTTTGATGATTGACCACCAGTATTTGAATATACTTCAGTATCTAATACTAGTATATTTACGTCTTCTCCTGATGCTAGAACATGGTCTAATCCACCAAAGCCTATGTCATAAGCCCAACCGTCTCCACCAAATATCCACATGGATCTCTTGATTAGGAAGTCTTTTAATTCCTCTATTTCTGCAAGGATTTCTCTTCCTCTTTCGCTAGCTACTTCTTTATTTAATCTTGTTAAGATCTTGCCTGTAGCAGCCTTGGAGGCTCTTGCGTCTTTCTTACCTTCTATCCATTCTTTGAAGCATTCATTTAATTCTTCGTCTACATTTAATTCAATGAATTCCTTCATCAATACTTCAAGTTTATCTCTCATTTGTCTTACAGCTACTGCCATACCATAGCCATATTCTGCGTTGTCTTCAAATAGTGAATTTGCCCATGAAGGTCCTTTACCTTCTTGATTAGTGCAGTATGGCATTGATGGTGCAGAAGCTCCCCAAATTGATGAACAGCCAGTAGCATTAGCTATCATCATTCTATCTCCAAATAATTGAGTAACTAATTTAACATATGGAGTTTCTCCACAGCCAGCACATGCTCCAGAGAATTGAAGTAGTGGTTCTTGGAATTGTGATCCCTTAATGCTAAATTCATCCATAACATCTGGCTTAGCCTTAACAGTCATGGCATAATCCCAGTTACTAGATTCGGTTTCTAGTTCTTCTTCAAATGGTACCATTACTAAGGCTTTATTCTTAGCAGGACAAATATCAGCACAGTTTCCACATCCTGTACAATCTAATGGACTTATTTGGATACGGAACTCTAAACCTTCTAAGCCCTTGCCTGTAGCCTTAATAGTTTCAAATGTTTCTGGAGCATTATTCTTTTCTTCTTCATCTACTAGAATTGGTCTAATTACTGCATGTGGGCATACCAATGAACATTGGTTACATTGGATACAATTTTCCTTAATCCAGTGTGGAACTTCAACTGCTATACCACGTTTCTCATAAGCAGATGTTCCATGTGGGAAGGATCCGTCTTCTCTACCTACGAAGGCACTTACTGGTAAATCGTCTCCTTCTTGTCTATTCATTGGTTCTAATACATTCTTGATGAACTCAGGTACATCTTTCTTTTCTTCAACTTCTTCGTCCTTAGCGTCTTTCCAGGACTCTGGAACGTTTACTTTAACTAAAGCCTCTATACCTTTGTCTACTGCTTCGTAGTTCATCTTAACTATATCTTCACCTTTAGAACCATATTCTTCTACTATGGATTTCTTTAGGTGGTTAACTGCTTCTTCTATTGGAAGTACTTCTGATAATTTGAAGAAAGCAGATTGCATTATCATGTTAATTCTTCCGCCTAAGCCAATTTCCTTAGCTATCTTAGTAGCATCTATAATATAGAAGTTAATATCGTTTTCTGCAATATATCTCTTCATTGATGCAGGAAGATTCTTATCTAATTCTTCTTCATTCCATATACAGTTAAGTAGGAATGTTCCGCCTTTTTTCAATCCTTTTAATAAATCATATTGATATACATAGGATTGTTTTGAGCAGGATACGAAGTCTGCATCTGTAATTAAGTAAGTAGATTTAATTGGTTGATGACCAAATCTTAAGTGGGAAATAGTAACTCCACCAGATTTTTTACTGTCATAGGAGAAATATCCTTGTGCATACATGTCAGTATCGTCACCGATGATCTTGATAGCTTGTTTATTAGCTCCAACAGTTCCGTCAGAACCGAATCCCCAGAATTTACACTTGATAGTTCCTTCTGGCTCAGTTTTTACAGTTTCCTTTATTTCTAAGGAAAGGTTGGTTACGTCATCTACTATACCTATAGTAAATCTATCTTTTGGATTGTCTAATTTTAAGTTTTCAAACACAGCATTAATTTGTGATGGTGTAGTGTCCTTTGAACCTAAACCATATCTTCCACCAACTATTACTGGTTTAATATCTGAATCATAGAAGATATTCTTAATGTCTAGATGTAATGGTTCAGCTATTGCACCTTTTTCCTTAGTCCTATCTAAAACAGCAATCTTCTTAACTGTCTTAGGTAGAACATTGAAGAAGTGTTCAGCTGAGAAAGGTCTATATAGATGAACTTTTATAACTCCAACTTTTTCTCCCTTAGCCATTAAGTAATCTATAGTTTCTTCAATGGTTTCAGTTACTGAACCCATTGCAACAATTATTCTTTCTGCTTCTGGATGGCCATAGTAATTAAATGGTTTGTAATCTCTTCCTGTTATTTTGTTGATTTCATTCATATATTCTACTACTATATCTACTACTTTTTCGTAGAATGGATTAGCAGCTTCTGTAGCTTGGAAATAGATGTCTGGATTTTGAGCAGTACCCTTAGTATAAGGTCTTTCAGGATTTAAGGCTCTTTGTCTAAATTCATTTAATGCATCATAGTCTACTAGTTTTGCTAAATCTTCGTAATCCATAACTTCTATCTTTTGAATTTCATGGCTAGTTCTAAATCCATCGAAGAAATGTAGGAATGGTACTCTTCCCTTAATAGCTGAAAGATGTGCCACACCTGCTAAGTCCATAACTTCTTGAACAGAACCTGATGCTAGTAATGCAAATCCAGTTTGTCTAGTAGCCATAACGTCTTGGTGATCTCCAAATATGCTTAAGGCGTGTCCAGCTAAAGCCCTTGCTGAAACATGGAATACTCCAGGTAAAAGTTCTCCAGCAATTTTATACATATTAGGAATCATAAGTAATAAACCTTGAGATGCGGTAAAAGTTGTAGTCAGTGCTCCTGCTGATAATGAACCGTGAACAGCTCCAGCAGCGCCTGCTTCAGACTGCATTTCTGTAACTTTTACTTCTTGACCAAATATATTTTTTCTGCCATTAGCAGACCATTCGTCTACTAATTCTGCCATTGTTGATGATGGTGTAATTGGATAGATTGCAGCTACATCTGTAAAAGCATAGGCCACATGGGCAGCAGCTGTATTTCCATCCATTGTCTTCATCACTCTTGCCATAAAAAAGCCTCCTTACTATTAAAATATTTGTAGAAAGAATAACATTCTACAACAGAAATTCAAAAAAATTACATATGCCATCTATTTAAAGTATATGTAATTTTCGACATAAAGTCAATCACTCTAGGGTACAAAACCAAAGAAAAGAATATTTAGACTATTCTAAAAAATGTTTGTTTTTTGTCAAACTCATACATTTTAATATGGTCTTCTAGGAATAATAGCTGCTGCTATAATGTATGCAATAATGCCTGGGAATCCTGCAGTAAAAATCGAAAGAAAAACCCAAGCAAGTCTTACCAAGGTTGAATCTATTCCAAAATATTCCCCGATTCCACCACATACTCCAGATATTTTTTTATCCGTATCAGATAGATATATCCTTTTCATTTATTACTCCCCCTTATTTTTAAAATGATTATATAATTCTTCTGCTACTTTTTTGTTCATACCTTCAACTTCTGCTAGTTCTTCAATGGATGCTTTTTTTATCTTTTCAATGCTTTGGAAATGCTTAAGTAAGGCCTTTTTTCTCTTTTCTCCTATGCCTTTTATATCATCTAGTTCAGACTTAAACATCTCCTTGCTTCTCAAGGACCTATGATAGGAAATGGCAAAGCGGTGAGCTTCTTCCTGTATCCTATAAATCATTCTAAAACCTAGAGAATCTTCATCTAAATTTATTTCCCTATTTTCATAGATGATTCCTCTAGTTTTGTGAAATTCATCCTTTACTAATCCACATACTGGTATATCCAGATTTAAGGAGCTCAGCACTCTTAGGGCCACATTTACTTGTCCCTTTCCCCCATCCATCATAATAAGATCTGGAAAGTTAGAAAATCCCTTGGCCTCAATTTTGTTTTCCTTTAATATTTTCCTTTCCTCTAATCCCCTAATGAATCTTCTAGTAAGGACTTCCTCTAAACTGCCATAATCATCTGGTGTAGTCCTACTTTTTATTCTAAATCTTCTATAATCTGATTTTTTAGGCTCACCTCTTTCGAAAACCACCATGGAACCAACAGGCTCAACCCCCCTAATATTGGAAATATCAAAGGCTTCTATTCTATTTAATTCCACATCTAAGCCCAAAGCATCTTTTATCTCCTCTAGGGCTTTTTGGTTTTCCCTTGCCTTTTTAAGAAACTTGTCTCCGTATTTATTTAACATATCCATGGCATTTTTTCTTACCATTTCGACTAAATCAAGCTTTTCACCTCTTTTAGGTACTGTAATATTTACCTTGTTACCTTTTTTTTCACTTAGCCATTTAGATAAGATTTCCATATCCTCTATTTCTTCTTCTAATATGATTTCCTTTGGTATATAGGCAGATCCTATATAAAACTGCTTTATAAAGGAAGACAATATTTCTCCCCTATCTTCATTATAGTTGTCTTCCAAGATGAAATGTTCTCTACCTAGGATTTTGCCACTTCTTATGAAGAATACCTGAATACAAACTTCTTCTATGCCCCTTGCCATGGCAATTACGTCCTGGTCTATTAAATGGGTTGTGGAAACTATCTTTTGTCTTTCATGTAGATGGTTTAATGAGTTTATCTGGTCCCTGTACTTAGCTGCTGATTCAAAGTCTAGGTTTTTCGCAGCTTCTTTCATTTTCCCTTCTATTATCTCCATTAATTTATCTTCTTTCCCATTTAAAAATAAGAGGATTTCATCTATCATCTCTAAGTATTTCCCTTCGTCTACATTGCCTTGACAGGGGCCTAAACACCTACCTATATAGAAGTTTAAACAAGGCCTTGACTTGCCTATATCCTTTTCTAAGTTCCTATTACAAGTTCTAATGGGGTAGAGATTTCTTATAATCTCTATGGCATCATTTACTGCAGATACGCTAGGATAAGGTCCAAAATACTTTGCCCCATCTTTTTGCATCTGCCTTGTTTTTAGTATCCTAGGATATTTTTCATTGGTAGTTACCTTAATATAAGGATATTGCTTATCATCTCTTAATAGAATATTATATTTTGGTTTATGCTTTTTAATTAAGTTGGCCTCTAGTATTAGGGCCTCTACTTCATTATCCACTATAATATATTCAAATTCGGAAATATGTTTCACCATGGCCTGGACCTTGGGAGGGTTGTTTTTGCTAGATTGAAAATATTGCCTAACCCTTTTTCTCAAGGATATGGCCTTTCCCACATAGATTATCTCATTATTTTTATCCTTCATTAAATATACGCCTGGTTTATCAGGTAAGTTTTTTAGCTCTTCTTCTATATTGAACATTGAATCACCCTTATGCACATTATACAAATTCCCCTTATTATATTATATCAAATTAACAAACTAATAGTATAAAAATGCGATATCGAAAATTCGATATCGCATCTTATCAGCTATTAACAGTTTCCCTAACTATTTTTACTAATTCCCTTACCCTTTCTCCAATTAATTTCAAATCGTCTTCCCTTGGGATACCTCTAAATTCTACGGACTCAAGGAAGTCCCAATTCATAGAGTACTTATCCATGATTTCCATAAGGTCCTTTTCTGCACCGCCACTCCAACCATAAGAACCGAACCTGAATGCCTTCCTGTTAAAGGCCTTTTTCTTTCCTATTTCTTCTAAAACAGCTGCCATAGGAGGGAAAATCTTGAATTCATAGGTTGGCATGGCTAAAATTACACCTGTTGAAGTCCAGACAGAAGCTAGAACTGTGCCCCAGGAGTCTTCAGGAACCCTGTGAACATGGTAGGTTATTTTCTCCTGTTCTAGCACATCTATAACATATTTTACTGCCTTTTCTGTCATGCCATACATGGACCCCCAGATAAGAGTAATCTCTTCCCTTGCAGGCCCTTTTTGGTAAGAAGCGTATTTAACATAGTCTTCTATTATCTTGTTAGGGTTCTTTCTCCAAACTATACCATGGCCAGGAGCGATTATCTTTATAGGTAAGGACTTACATTTTTCAATGGCTCTTTTGACCATCAATGAAAAGGTTGCTACTACGTTGGAATAATACCTGACGGCTTCCTCTTCATAAAAGGCTATTTCCTCTGGTGTCAATAAGTCATCATAATTCTTATCCTTTATTGTTCCAAAGGAACCAAAGGCATCACAGGGAAATAAGGTTCCGGTCTTAGTGTCAAAGGTAGCCATGGTCTCTGGCCAATGTACATTTGGTATTTCTACAAATTTTAGCACATGTCCCTTACCTAAGTCTAAAGTGTCGTTGTCTTTAACTACAATGATGTCGTTGGTATGGTCAAAGAAGGCATCTATCAAGTCCTTAGCCCTTTTCGTACATACTATTTTAAAGTCGGAGGTGATCTTTTTAAAGTCCTCCAACCAGCCTGAATGGTCTGGCTCCATGTGGTTTATTATCACATATTCAATGGATTTTGGGTCTATTTCCAACTGGTCTAAAAGTTTAAATAGGGATTCTGGTACTCCGTCCCAGCCGCAGACCCCATCTACAATAGCAGTTTTTTCTCCTTTAATGATGTATGAGTTCATTGCAATTCCGTTAGGTATTTCCCATAAGCCTTCAAATAAAATGTTTTCCACGTTGACTGAAAGCTGATATACATTATCAGTAACCTTAGTAGCATTCATTTATAACCCTCCTTAACCTCCTATTATTAATAATACTACCCCTAAATATTTCCATTAATCGAAATATAAAGAAAAGCTTCTATTAAAGTTATGAAAATTAACAAAGCTCTTTCTGAAGGTTATTTGTATATATTCTATAATTTAAAGCATGAAAACAAGGCCTTCCTATTCATAAAAAAACTGCTAACACATTATATGTTAGCAGTACAAGTTTAGATACTCCTGGTTTCTTCTCTTAACCAAGCATTTTCTTCATCATTTAAATAAGGTGATAGCTTTTCATATACTTCTTTATGGTAATTATTTAGCCATGATTTTTCCATTTCTGTAAGTAAGTTAACATCTATAGCTTCTAGGTCTATAGGTACGAAGGATAAGACATCAAATCTCATAAATTGACCTGAATCAGTTTTTATATCTTCCTCTACTACAACAATATTCTCTATCCTAATTCCATGGCTGCCTTCTTTATATACTCCAGGTTCAATACTAACAACCATGCCTTTTTCTAATACTATTGAGCTTGGTACCATAGATATTCTATGGGGCCCTTCATGTACATTTAATAAGAATCCTACACCATGACCAGTACCATGTTTATAATCAATACCCTCTTTCCACAATGGATACCTTGCTAAAATATCTAAAGTATGACCTGTAACACCATAAAGGAATCTAGCACTGGCCAAGTTAATATGTCCCTTTAATGTTAATGTAAAATCTCGTTTTTCTTCATCAGTAATAGGTCCCACAGCTACTGTTCTAGTAATATCTGTAGTTCCATCGAAATACTGTCCTCCAGAATCTACTAGATAAAAGCCTTCTGGCTTAATTTCAGCATTGGAATTTTCACTAGCTGAATAGTGAGCCATAGCAGCATTGGCCTTATAAGCAGAAATAGTTCCAAAGCTAGGCTCGATGAAGCCTTCTTGTTCCTGTCTGAATTCCAACAATTTCTCTTGAGCAGACATTTCAGTAATGGTGGTCTTACCTATATTTTTATCTAACCAATGGAAGAACTTAACTAAGGCTACTCCATCCTTAATATAAGCATTTTTTTGGTTTTCAATCTCAGTTGGATTCTTAACAGCCTTTAACATAGTAGTTATATTAGTCTTATTTATGATTTTGCATCCCTCTGGTATGGCTTTATAAACCCATCTATTTATTCTTGTCTTATCAACAAAGATCTTTGAATCCTTATCTACAGCTTTTAAATAGTCTATTATCTCTTCATATCCCCTTATTTCTACTCCATTATCCTTTAGAAATTCTTCTGTCTCTCCGTTGATCTTCCTCTTATCTACAAATAAGTAGGCTCCGTCCTTAGACACTACAGCATAGGATATGACTACAGGATTACATTCTACATCCCTACCTCTTATATTATATAACCAGGCAATATCATCTAGGCTTCCCAATAGAAAATAGTCTGCATTTTCTTTTTCCATTTCCTTCCTAACTTCTTCTAACTTTTCCTTGGCGGTTTTTCCAGTATATTTTAGTTCATGGATAAAGGCTTCTTTCATAGGTATAGGAGGCCTATCTTCCCATAATTCCCCTACTAAATCGTACTCATCTATTAATTTTATTTTCTTTCCATGGAATTCATTTTCTAAATTTTCCACTTGGGCTTGGGAAAACACTTTTCCATCAAATCCAATACTGTCTCCCTCTTTTAAGTTTTCTTTTAGCCACTCTGTATAAGATGGATAGCCTGGTACTCCTATTTTAAACATCTTGTATTCAGAGCCTTGAAGTTCTTTTTCAGCTTGGATAAAATATCTGCCATCTGTCCAAAGTATGGCTTCATCTTGTGTTACTACTACAGTACCAGCAGAGCCAGTAAAGCCTGATATCCATACCCTTCCCTTATAATGGTCAGCCACATACTCCGATTGGTGTGGGTCTGATGTAATTACTATATAGGCAGTAATTCCCTTATCTTTCATTAGTTTTCTTAAATTGCTTAATCTTTCATTTATCACCATACTAACCTCCTATACTCTTTTTTTCTATTCTCATAATAATGGATGCCATAAGAATTGCAAGGATTCCTGCTAATAATTTGCTTATTATGACGGGATTTACAGCTTTAGAAGATACTGAAGCAATATATCCCAGTTGACCACCAAAGGTATAAGCACCAGATACTGCAAAGGCAGCATTTAATACTTTCCCCTTATTATTCATTTTATCATATATTCCTAGCATTGGTATACAATTTGCTAAAGAAGCAAAAATACCTAGGATAGAATATTTGTCAATCTTAAATTTCTCTTCTATTTTTAGTAAATATTTATCCAGGATTTTTGATATAAAATGCAGCATTGAGTAAGCGCCTGACAATATTATACCTATATTTACTACTAATATAGCACCTTCCTCTAAAGGAATTATACCCTTAATTAACTCTACACCAAAAATAAAATCGATTATACTAATCATTAAGCCAATTGTACTTATAATTATAATAAGCCTTCCTAGGATATTAAAAACCCTAATGGTTTTTTCTTGTACCTTTTGTAGCCCAAGGATAAGTATAATTGAAAATATAACTATTGGAAGTAAGTTTAGTAGAATAAGCTTTAAGCTTATTCCCATCATTAGGCCTCCCACAAAAACACCTATGGGTATAGTTATTATGCCAGCCAACACTCCCTTGGCAAAATAAGAAAAATCCTCTTTAGATATTAGGCCTACTGCCACTGGAATAGTAAAGGAAATGGTAGCTCCTAGCATTGAAGATAGGATTAAACCATTTAATTCACCTAGACTACTTGTTAGGGCTATTTCTACACAAGTATTATATCCTCCTAAATCTGGTGCAAGTATGCTGCCAAGAAATACAGATGGATCAATATTTATCATTTTTCCTAAGGGATATAGTAGTGGTGATATTCCTTTGGCTAATAAGGGAGATAGGCTATAAATCCCAATTATACTTAGGGCTAAGCTACCTATGGCCTTGAAGCCCTCATCAAACTTGTCTCCCATACCAAGTCTGTTTTTAAATATCCTGTCAAATGCTCCAATAATTGAAAAAACAATCATTACCTTTATCATGTTCCACCTCGATGTACAATGATAATGATATTATACTATACCTTTATTTATTTTGCATAGAAAAAGAAAAAGGCAAACCCTTGCCTTTTTCTTAGATATTTCTTAGTTTTCTTAACATGATTTTTTGTTCTACTGAAGCCACTAGCCTTCTTGTATAAGCAACAGTATCTGGGTTAACACTCATACTATCTATTCCCTCTTCTACAAGGAACTCTGCAAATTCTGGGTATTGTGATGGTCCTTGACCACAGATGGAGATAGTCTTTCCGTATTTATGAGCAGCCTTGATTAAAATAGATATAGCCCTCTTAACTGCTTCATTTCTCTCATCGAAATATCCCATATTATTTAAGATACCAGAGTCCCTATCTGCTCCCATAACTAATTGGGTAAGGTCATTGCTTCCTATACTAAATCCATCAACCATTTGGGCAAATTCTTCAGCTTCAAATACTACTGATGGAACTTCTGCCATTATCCAGATCTTAAAGTTCTTATCTTGTACTAAGCCCTCTTCTGCCATAATCTCTTTTACCTTCTTTAGCTCCCAAGTAGTCCTCACAAATGGTAACATGGCATAGACATTAGTTAGACCAAATTCTTCCCTTACCTTTCTTAGGGCTCTACATTCTAATCTAAAGCCTTCTTCATATTCAGGTGAAATATATCTAGAAACTCCTCTCCAACCGATCATTGGATTAGC
>JGI24714J26587_10000288_pt1 | contig 35418 bp, 34 predicted proteins | sample BioPla4DNA2_FD_26587 | JGI IMG/M metagenome (IMG submission 26587)
TAAGGGGCCCTTTTTTATAGTCAAATGGAAAATTCTACTTTCAAGATATACGATTAAATAAGCTTCGACAGAAGCTTTTTTTAGTTTATTATAAGAAAATTGTATAAAATTTATTTTTCCCTGTGGACTTATGGGCCAAATAGGTTAAAATATATTTGATGGATAAATTCAAGACGAGGTGAAAAAATGAATATTTCTATTATACTAGCTGCAGGTGAAAGCACCAGGATGAAGTCTAAACTTTCAAAGGTATTACATAGGGTTGCTGGCAAACCTATATTAGAATATATAATAGAAGCCAGTAAAGGTGCTAAAGTAGAAAAAAACGTAGTAATAGTAGGCCGCAGTGGTGATAAAGTTAGAGAATATTTTAAAGATGAACCTATTATTTTTAAAACCCAACCAATTGGCGAAGGGATTCCATATGGGACAGGATTTGCTGTAATGCAGGCAACAGAATATATAGAAGATGATAGTACAGTGGTTATTCTATATGGAGACACACCACTTATTAGGGAAAGTACAATTACAAATCTTTTCAATTACCATAAAGAAAACGACCTAGATGCAACTGTTCTTACTGCAATACTAGATAATCCCAAGGATTATGGCAGGATTGTTAGAGGAGAAAATGGCAATGTCCTAAAGATAGTAGAAGAAAAGGATGCATCAGAGGAAATAAAAAAGATTAAGGAAATAAATTCTGGTATATACTGCTTCAAGGGAAAACTTCTTAAAGATGCCTTAGCTAAAATTGACAACAACAATGCACAAAATGAATACTATATAACCGATGTCATAGAGATACTGAAAAATGAAGGTTACAGTGTAGGAGCATACGTAATAGAAGACCCAAATGAAATTCATGGTATAAACTCAAGGGCACAGTTGGCCTTTTGTGAAAACATTATGAGAGACAGGATCAATCAATATCATATGGGAAATGGTATAACTATTATTGATCCTGACAATACTTATATTGAGGCAGGAGTTAAAATTGGTAGAGACAGCATTATCTACCCCGGTGTAGTCCTAGAAGGCAAGACTGAAATAGGTGAAGACTGTATCATTAGAGGAGATACTAGAATAGTAAATAGTATTATTTCAGCAGGAGTATCCATCGAATCGTCAACTATTGAAGATAGTTTTGTAGGAGAGGATACTAAGATTGGGCCATATGCCCATATAAGACCAAATAGCCGTATAGGCAAAAATGTTAAAATTGGCAACTTTGTTGAAGTGAAAAATTCAACAATTAAGGATAATTCAAAGGCCAGTCATTTAGCATATATAGGAGATGCAGATATTGGATATAATGTTAATATAGGATGTGGAGTTGTATTTGTTAATTATAATGGCAAGGAAAAGTTTAGAACTATAGTTGGAGACAATGCATTTATAGGCAGCAACTCTAACCTAGTGGCTCCAGTAGAGGTAGAGCCTTGGGGCTATATAGCAGCTGGTTCTACTATTACAAAGGGAGTAAAGGAAGGAGAATTATGCATTGCTAGGGCTCCCCAGGTAAATATACCTGGTTGGGTTGAGAGAAAAGGTTTAAAAAAATAAAGTAACTTAGGAGGAAATAATAAATGAATTTATGCATGGGTGGAATAAAAATCTTTACAGGTAATTCTAATAGAAAACTTGCAGAAAAAATATGTGAGGAACTAGGAAGACCCCTTGGCATATGTGATGTAAGCAGGTTTAGCGACGGAGAAATAAATGTAAACATTGCTGAGACAGTAAGGGGTATGGACGTATTTATTGTACAGTCTACCAATACTCCAGTTAACGATAACCTTATGGAAGTTTTAATCTTAATCGATGCTGTTAAGAGAGCATCTGCAGGTAGAATTAATGCAGTTCTACCATACTATGGTTATGCTAGACAGGATAGGAAGACAAAGGCCAGAGAACCAATTACAGCAAAATTAGTGGCTGATCTGTTGACTGTAGCAGGTGCTGATAGGGTTATCAGCATGGATTTACATGCTGCACAGATTCAAGGATATTTTGACATTCCAGTAGACCACCTATCAGGAGTACCTATTTTAGCTGAGTATTTCAAAGACATAGTAGATGAGGATACAGTAGTAGTTTCTCCAGACTTAGGTGGAGTAACTAGGGCTAGAAGTTTTGCCAACCTATTAGACCTTCCAATTGCCATTATTGAAAAACGTAGGCCAAAAGCCAATGTTTCTGAAGTAATGAACGTAATTGGAGATATAGATGGTAAAAATGTCATCCTAATAGATGATATAATAGATACAGCAGGTACCATAACTAAGGCAGCATCTGTATTGAAGAACTTTGGAGCTAAAAAGGTCTATGGATGCGCTACCCATGGAGTCCTATCTGGTCCTGCCATAGAGAGAATAGATAACTCAGAATTAGAGAAGTTCATTATTACAGATACTATACCTTTACCAGAGGAGAAAAAGATTGATAAAATTGAAATAGTATCTGTAGCACCCCTATTTGCTGAAGCTATTAAGAGAATTCATGAAAATGAATCTGTGAGCAAATTATTTGAAGAGTAGGAGTTGATTTATTGTTTGTAGTAGTAGGATTAGGAAATCCAGGTAGAGCTTATGCAAATACTAGGCATAATGTGGGATTTGATACAATAGATATATTAGCAAGTAGAAATAATATTAAAATAAATAAGATTAAGTTTAAATCCGTTTATGGGGAAGGACAAATTGGAAATGAGAAGGTAATGTTGGTTAAGCCTCAAACCTATATGAATAATAGTGGAATTACAGTAAAAGATATATATAACTACTATAAAGTTCCCATTGAAAATATCATAGTCATAGTAGACGATATTGATATTGATTTTGCATCGGTACGTGTTAAGAGAAAGGGTAGTGCAGGTACCCATAATGGATTAAAATCTATTATTTACCTATTAGAAGATGATAATTTCCCTAGAGTAAAGATAGGAATTGGGAAAAAACCAGAAAACCAAGATTTAGCAGACTTCGTCCTAAGTAGGTTTTCCAAAGACGAAAGGGAAATAATAGAAGAAACCTTAAATACAGCTGCTGAATCAGTGGAAGCCATAATAAAAGAAGGCATAGACAATGCAATGAACAAATTTAATACTAGAGCTAGTAGGGCCCAGGATTAAACCTGGGCTTAAGGCATTTCCTCAAGGGGTGAAATAATGGCAGACTTTTTAATTGATCAACTGAAAAATCTTGATTCCTACAAAAGGCTTACAGAGGATATAGAAAATAAGGTTAGTCCCATAGCTACTTACGGTATAATCGATGAAAGTATGGGGCATTTTCTCTATGCCTTAAACAACCATACAGGAAAGCAGATTCTTGTTATTACATATAACGAGATGAGAAGTAAGAAGCTTTATGAGGATATAAAGGGGTTAGGAAATCAAGAGGTTGTCTTATTCCCCAAAAGAGAAATCCTATTCTACGATATAGATGCCTATAGTCACGAGAGGATAAATGAAAGGATGGAGGTAATTACAAAATTAGCTCAGGGAGAAGACATCATAATTATATCCTCCATTGATGCTATACTGGATAAGCTCATGGCCAAAGAGATCTTTGATGCTAATACTGTAAAAATAAGTACTGGTGATGAAGTAGACCTAAGCCTTTTACAGAAAGTCCTTTTAGATGGGGGATATGAAAAGGTAAATATGGTGGAAGGCAAGGGGCAGTTTAGCATTAGAGGTGGCATATTAGATTTTTTCCCGCCATATAGCATAAATCCCTTTAGAATAGAATTTTTCGATATTGAGGTAGACTCCATAAGAACCTTTGATGTAATAAGCCAAAAATCTATTGAAAATCTAGAATCGGCCACTATATGTCCAGTAATGGAAACCCTAATTCTAGATGAGTATAGGGACATAATGGCAAAAAAATTAGAAGAGGATATGAAAAAGGCCTTAGCTAAAGGGAAGAAGGCTTCTTTGGCTAAGGAAAATCTTGAAAATAAGTTTAATAAGTATAAAGAATACTTGGCTGAAAACCTATTTATACCTAATAGGGATCTTGTAATCCCCTATATTCCCCATGACAAGTTAACCTCTATACTAGGCTACTTAAAGGAAGATGCTGTAGTCTTTATTGACGAGCCTAAGAGGGTAGATGAAAGGGCAAAGAATATAGAAGAAGATTTAAGGATTAAGTTTACCGACCTATATGAGGTAGGAGAGCTTCTACCTTCCCATATAAATATTCTTTACGATTATAGGGATAGCTTAAATGAGATTAAGAAGAAAACCTGTATTACCAATACTGCCCTCCTAAGGGGAGATAACAACTTTAATCCAAAGTCTATTTATAATTTTACTAATAAAAGTATGCAACCCTATCATAATCAGATGGAGCTGTTAAAGGATGACCTTAACCACTATAGGTATAGGGGTTATAAAATCGTAATACTATCTGGTAATGAGGAAAGGGCAGAAAGATTAAGAAATACCCTTTCATCAATGGATATTGAAGCCAGTGTTATGATAGATAGGGATTGTGAAATCAAATCTTCCCAAGTCTTTATAACTCCAGCCAGTATCCATGGCGGATTTGAATACAATCAGATAAAGTTCATAGTAATCAGTGATAAGGAAATCTTCGGTGTAGGCAAGAAAAAAGCTAGGAAGGTTAAGAAAAAGGATCCAGATAAGGTCATTAACCTTTCTGACTTAAAGATAAACGACTATGTAGTCCATGAAAACCATGGTATTGGTATCTATGAGGGTATAGAACAATTGAATATTCAAGGGGTTAAAAAGGACTACTTAACCATAAGATATAAGGGTGAAGATAAATTATATGTGCCAATAGACCAGATGAACTTAATTCAAAAATATATTGGTGCTGACAGTATAAAGCCAAAAATAAACAAGCTATCTAGTGCAGAATGGGCTAGGGCAAAGGCAAGGGCTAAGAAGGCTGTAGAGGATATGGCCCAAGAATTGTTGGAGCTTTATGCCAAAAGGGAAAGCTATAAGGGCTTTGCCTTTTCAAAGGATGGGGAATGGCAAAGACAATTTGAAGACCTCTTCCCCTATGAAGAAACAGAAGGACAATTAAGGAGTATTATTGAAATTAAAAAAGATATGGAAAAGCCTAAGCCAATGGATAGGCTCCTTTGTGGAGATGTAGGCTATGGAAAAACTGAAGTAGCCTTAAGGGCGGCCTTTAAAGCCGTAATGGATGGCAAGCAAGTTGCATTCTTGGTACCTACTACTATACTTGCTCAACAACATTACAATACTATTAAAGAAAGGTTTGCTAACTTCCCAGTCAAAATAGATATGCTAAGTAGGTTTAGGACTAGGGCTGCTCAAAAGCTGGCCATAGACAACCTAAGAAATGGGGTCATCGATATTATAGTAGGAACCCATAGGCTATTATCTAAGGATGTTGTCTTTAAGGATTTAGGTTTACTTATAATAGACGAAGAACAGAGATTTGGTGTTAAACATAAGGAGACCTTAAAGAAATTTAAAGAAACAGTTGATGTACTTACTTTAACTGCCACTCCAATACCCAGGACCCTGCATATGTCCCTATCAGGTATAAGGGATATGTCGGTTATTGAAGATCCACCTGAAGAAAGATTTCCTGTACAAACCTATGTGGTGGAGTTTAATGAACAGATGATAAGGGATGCTATTTTAAAGGAGATAGCAAGGGGAGGCCAAGTATATTTTGTATACAATAGGGTACAGACCATTGAAAAAATCACAGCCAGTCTCAAAAAACTAGTGCCTGAAGCAAGATTTGGCATAGGTCATGGTCAAATGAGTGAAAGAGAATTGGAAAAGGTAATGTTAAGCTTTTTAGAGAAGGAAATAGATGTACTAGTTTGTACTACTATTATAGAAACTGGATTAGATATACCTAATGTAAATACTATAATTATCTATGATGCTGATAAGATGGGCTTATCTCAGCTATATCAGCTTAGGGGTAGAGTAGGCAGGTCTAATAGAGTGGCCTATGGATATTTTATATATGAGAAAAATAAGGTATTGTCGGAAGTAGCTGAAAAAAGGTTAAGGGCCATAAAGGAATTTACAGAATTTGGCTCTGGCTTTAAGATAGCCATGAGGGACTTAGAAATAAGGGGTGCAGGAAACCTCTTAGGAACAGAACAGCATGGCCATATTGAGGCCATAGGTTATGACTTATATGTTAAGTATTTACATGAAGCTATTAAGAGATTAAAGGGCGAAAAGGTGGAAGAAGAAATTGATACTACAATAGATATTAAAGTAGATGGTTATATTAGCCATAGATATATAGAAGATGAAGAGCAAAAGATTGAAGTATATAAAAAGATTGCTTCCATTTCTAGCATAGATGAATATAGGGATCTAATAGATGAACTTATCGATAGGTTTGGGGACATTCCTAATGAAGTTAATAACCTAATGGACATTTCCTATATTAGGTATTTAGCCAGTAGAAACAATATAAAGGATATTCACCAATCGGGAAAGGAAGTTGTGCTAGAGTTTAAGTCCTTAGAGGCTATATCCCTGGAGCTTTTAGAATTCTTGTCTAGGGAATATGGGAAGAAATTAGCTTTTGATTTATCTAAAAAACCTGCCTTCAAACTTAGGTGGAAGGAAAACATATTAGAAGAATTAAAATCTCTAATAGAAAAAATTAATAGTTTTAATCATGGAAAAAATAATATATAATAGATAGGGATTTACTAAATAGATAAAGAGAGGATGTTATAATTGCTTAAATTAAATTATAAGAAATTTTTTGGTATTTTTGTAATCTTAGCACTTACAATAACCATAGTTGGATGTAGTAAACAAGAAGAAGGCTTAGTTGCTACAGTAGAGGGAGAAGGTATTACAGAGGAAGAGTTTAATACTAAATTTGAAGTCTATAGAAGTATTAGTGAGCAACAATTAGGTGAAGGAGTTTTAGAGCAAGTAAACGAAGAAACAGGAAAAACTAGAGAAGAAGAGCTAAAAGAAGATATACTAGAAATGCTAATAATGGAAAGATTAATTTCAAATGAAGCAAGTAAAGCCAATATAGAGGTTACTGATGAAGAGTTTCAATTGGTTATGAATCAGTACATTACAATGATGGGGGGAGAAGAAGTCTTCAATGAATCCCTAGAAAGCAGCCAAATAACTAAGGAATTTTTAGAAGAAAGTATAAGAAAAGACCTACTTATTAATAAACATAGAGAACATTTCATTCAAAATACTACTGTGACTGAAGAAGAAGCAGAGGAATATTTTGAAGAGAATAAAGAAGATTTAATAGTTATTAGGGCAAGCCATATTTTGGTAAAGACAGAAGAAGAAGGTAAAGAAGTTTTGGAAAGATTAAACCAAGGTGAAGACTTTGCAAAACTGGCTGAAGAATTATCAGCTGACAAAACTTCAGGTTTATTTGGAGGAGATTTAGGCTATTTTGGTAAGGGAAGTATGATTGCAGAGTTTGAGGAAGCAGCCTTTGCTTTAAATCCTGGAGAGACAAGTGAACTAGTAAAAACTGAAGTGGGCTATCATATAATTCGTTTAGTAGATAAAAAGGATACCTTTGAGTCCCTTAAAGAGGATATCATCAACTATTTAAAAGAAATAAAATACTATGATAAGCTACAGGAAATAAGAGAGACTGCCAAGGTTAAGATATTTATGTAAAAAGAGTGAGTTATCACTCTTTTTTCTTAATGNATTCACATTAACCGATACTTACTAAGATGTATAAAATTTCCCTNTTAGTTGAATAATAATTCTACTACTAAATTTTGCGCTAGGAGGTAAACTATGAAAGCTACGGGAATCGTTAGAAGGATAGATGAGCTTGGTAGGGTGGTAATTCCGAAGGAAATTAGAAGGACCCTTAGAATTAGAGAAGGAGATCCCTTAGAGATATTTACTGATAGAGAAGGTCAAATAATACTTAAAAAATATTCCCCTATTGGAGAACTAAATGAGTTTGCTCAAGAGTATTGCGATTCTCTATATGAAAGTACCGGCTATACAACTATGATATCTGATAGAGATTTTATAATTGCCATAGCAGGAGGGTCAAAAAAGGAATATCTAGATAAGAGGATTAGTCCTGAATTGGAAAAGCTAATAGAGAATAGGAATGGATTTGCAACAGATGAAGACAATAAGCCAATGAAGATTACTTATGAGGATGGAAACATAGAAAAATATTCTGCTCAGGTTATTGCTCCTATAGTTATGCAAGGGGATCCAATAGGCTCAGTAATACTTGTATCTAAAGAGCCAGATGCAGTTATGGGAAAACTAGAAGTAAAATTAGCGGAAACAGCAGCAGGATTTTTATCAAAACAGATGGAAAATTAATATTTGCCTACCCCTGAAGGGTAGGTTTTATATTTTAGTAGTATTAATTTGTAAAATAAAGTGATATAATATTAAAGATTATGATATAGGGGGACTTATCGATGAGTAAGAATCAGAATTATTTAAAAGGAGCAGCGATTTTAGGTATAGCTGGTATAATAGTCAAAATACTAGGAGCCATATATAGACTTCCTCTATCTAATATAATTAAGTCAGAAGGTATGGGCTATTACCAAACTGCTTATCCATTATATACTCTCCTATTAACTATTTCTACAGCAGGCTTTCCCATAGCCATAGCTAAGTTAGTTGCTGAAAGGAGAGCTATTGGTGATTATAAAAACGCTTATAAGGTCTTTAAAGTAGCTTTTACTGGCTTGTTTATCGGTGGCATACTTACATCCTTATTTGTCCTATTTGGTGCTGAAACCATTGTAGAGAGATTGGGAAACAGAAATGCCTATTATTCATTGATAGCCTTGGTACCAGCCTTGTTTTTAGTCCCTATAATGTCCGCCTTTAGAGGCTTTTATCAGGGACACCAGCTAATGGTGCCCACAGCCATATCCCAGATAGCAGAACAATTCTTTAGGGTGGTAGTTGGACTAGGCCTTACATACTTGTTGCTAAACAAGGGTATTCCCGTAGCTGCTGGAGGTGCATCCTTTGGTGGATCAGCAGGTGCCCTAGCAGGCTTAATAGTAATAGGATTAATTTTTGTTCAAAAAAGACAGGACATTAAAAAGGAATTAGACTCAAGTGAAACTTTAGAAGACTATGAAATTAGGAATATTATTAAGGATTTACTTACTATTTCTATACCAATTACTATAGGTGCTGCTGTTGTACCTATAATGGACTCCATAGATGTGGTTGTAGTTTTAAAACGCCTTCAGTTTATCGGATATAGTGAAGAACTGGCCAATGCCCTATATGGTAATTTAAAGGGGATGGCATCTACCTTAATCAATTTTCCTCAAGTTCTTTCAGTAGCTATAGCCATGAGTTTGGTACCTGCTATTTCAGATGCCAATGCCAGGAGAGATAGAAGGGAAATTGAAAATATAACTTCTTCCGGTATCAGGATTACATTATTAATAGGATTACCTGCTGCCTTTGGATTATACGTCCTTGCAAGGCCAATAATAGCCCTATTATATTTCAAAAATGATATGGCAACTATAATAAATACAGGTAATATCTTATCCATATTATCCTTTGGTGTAATATTTTTAACCTTAGTTCAAACCCTATCGGCAGTCTTACAAGGCTTAGGAAAGCCCATAATTCCAGCCATAAACCTATTTATAGGAGCCATATTTAAAGTTATATTATCCTATACCTTAACAGCAATACCTGAAGTTAATATTTACGGTGCTGCCATATCTACAGTAGTTGCTTATGGTGCCGCATCCGTATTGGATTTATATAGTGTAAAGAAATATGCTAAAATTAAATTAAGTGTTAAAGATATATTTATTAAGCCATTTATTTCAGCAGTGGGCATGGCTATAGTTGCATTTTTAAGCTATACTTTCCTAATCAATATAATAGGTGGAAAACTAGCTACAATAGTAGCCATATTGGTTGGAGTTATTATTTATGGAATTTTATTAATAGTTACTGGTGCTATTACAAGTGAAGATTTAAGCCTATTACCAAAGGGTAAAAAAATAGGTGAGAAACTAGAAAGGTTTAAACTAATCAAATAATCTAAATAAGGAGAAGTACTATGGGAAAAATCTATGTAATAGGTCTTGGACCCGGAAGTATTGATTCCTTGACCTTAGGAGCACTTGAAAGGATAAATTCAGGAGATAAAAATTTTTTACGGACAGAAAAACATCCTACTGTCCAATATTTTAGGGAAAAGAATATTCCTTATAAATCATATGATTATTTATATGAAAGTGAAGAGGACTTTAATCAGGTATATACCAAAATAGTAGAGGACCTAATTAAAGAAGCTGAGAATTGTGACATTAACTACTATGTACCCGGCAATCCATTGGTAGCTGAAAAAACAGTTGAGCTACTAATGGAAAGGGGTTTAGAATTGGAAATCATATCTGGCATGAGTTTTATTGAGCCAGTAATAGAATTAGTCCGTAGGGACCCTATAAATGGTTTAAAATTAGTGGATGGGACTGACTTTAGTAGCCTAGTTGTGGATATAAATTATGACCTACTAATTACTCAAGTATATAATGAGAGGATATTATCTGAGGTAAAGATTGTCCTATCAGAAATATATGGAGATGAGCATGAAGTTTACTTAATCCATAGTGCAGGGGTTAAAGATGAGGAAGAAATTCACCTAATTCCTATCTATGAATTGGATAGAGACAACAAAACAACGGCTTTAACTAGTATATATGTCCCAAAAGTGGATAAAATAAGCAAGAAAGTATTTGATTTTAGCGATTTATTAGGTATAATGAAATTACTAAGGTCAGAAGATGGATGTCCCTGGGATAGAGAGCAAGACCATAAATCCATACGACAATCTGTTATTGAAGAAGCCTATGAGGTTGTGGATGCAATTGACAAGGGTGATATTGATGGGCTTATTGAGGAACTAGGTGATCTACTACTTCAAGTAATTTTTCACAGTCAAATTGCTGAGGAAGAAGGGGACTTTAATATATATGATGTAATGTCAACCTTAGGCAATAAATTAGTTTACCGACATCCCCATGTTTTTTCAAAAAAAGATGTGGAAAATGCTGATGAAGTAGTATATAATTGGAATATGCTAAAATACTCAAAAAGAAATATCACCAAGTTCACCGATAAGCTAAAGGACATACCAAAACTTCCTGCCCTTATGACCAGTTATAAGATCCAAGAAAAAGCAGCAGAAATTGGATTCGATTGGGAAGACATTAATGGGCCTTTAAATAAGATAAAGGAAGAATATAAAGAAGTAGTAGAAGCCATGGAAAAATATGAACCAAGCCATGAAAAAATAGAAGATGAAATTGGAGATTTACTATTTGCCATAGTTAATCTATCAAGGTTTTTAAATATAAATCCTGAAGTAGCCTTAAATAGGACAATTAATAAATTCATTAACAGATTCGAATTTATGGAAAAGGCCATAGAAGGTTCAGGGAAAAACTTAGAGGACATGACCTTAGAGGAAATGGATAAGTTGTGGGATAAATCCAAGCTACATAAAATTCGCTAGGATTATAGTGGATTTTAATCACTAATGAATTATTAATTTTTAATAATTAATAATATAAACAATGAGGAGGAATCAATTATGAACAAAGCTNAATTAGTAGCTAGTATGGCTGAGAAAAGTAACTTAACTAAAAAAGATGCAGAAGCTGCATTAAATGCATTCATTAAATCAGTAGAAGAATCACTAGAAAAAGGAGAAAAAGTACAACTAGTTGGCTTTGGTACTTTTGAAGTAAGAGAAAGAAAAGCAAGAGAAGGTAGAAACCCAAGAAATCCAGAAGAAGTAATAAAAATACCAGCTTCAAAAGCTCCAGTATTTAAAGCAGGAAAATCATTAAAAGAAATAGTAAATAAGTAAAAATCAGGTCTTAGACCTGGTTTTTTAATAGGAGGAACTTATGAGAATAGATAAATTTTTGAAAAACTCAAGGATTATTAAAAGGAGAACTGTAGCTAAGGAAGCATGTGAGCAAGGGATAGTTTTTATAAATGGCAAGCAAAGTAAACCAGGAGATGAAGTTAAAGTTGGAGATATAATCGAAATTAACTTTAACAAGCCTTTAAAGGTTGAAGTCCTAGATGTATCCGATAACGTAAAGAAAGAAGATTCTAAAGAATTATATAGGGTTATTGATTAAGACTTTGTAATAAAAGTCTTTTTTTTTACATAAATATTAATAGAATAGGAGGGATGATAATGACTGAAAATAGGGTTAGATATAGAAATCAAAATATCATAGTTGAAGATAGAGAGAATATGACTGTTACAGGGGTAGAGCAGGTTGAAAGTTTTAACGAAAATACTATAGTACTTACTACAATAAAGGGTGGTATGATAATCAAAGGTGAAGACTTGAATATCTCAAAATTAAACCTTGATGATGGAAATGTGAAAATACAGGGAAAGATAAATGGAATAAACTACTCTAATAAAGAGACTCCTAAAAATATAATGGGAAAACTATTTAAGTAATTTAAGGAGAAAATTATGGATACAACCTTGTTATTGGAGTTTCATATATTCTTATCTACTATATATGGTGGCTTGATTGCTGGCTTCATTTATGATATCTATAGGACTATAAGATACTATTCTAAGCCTAGGAAGTTTTTGACCTATTTAGGAGACCTTTTATTTTGGACAATAACAGCTTCTATATTTTTTATTATTTTAATAAGAAATAACTGGGGAGAAATAAGAGGTTACACTTTAATAGGCTTTTTTCTGGGTATAACTATATATATTAAGTTATTCAGTAGATTTATCTACCTGCTTTGCCTTCAAGTAGGAAAGTTTATAAAGGGATTTATAAATAAAGTACTATCCATAGTTTTTTATCCTTTTAGAGTACTTAAAAAGACCACCCCAATATTTAAAAAGATCAGGAAGATTCCAGTGGAGATGTTTAAAGAGATAAAAAAACATAAAAGAATAATTTCATCAAAAAAATAAAGGAGTTTTTCAATTTATGTAGTATATTATACTTAGGTGGTGATTTTATGGCCAAAAGAAGAAGGAAAAAGAAACTAAAGCTGGGAAGAATCCTCATTATTTTATTCATGCTATATATTGGCTTTACACTTCTTAATCAAAGTAAATTAATGAATGAATTAAAGGGTAAAAAGGAAAAAATAGAACTAGAAATTCAAACTTTGCAGGTTGAGATTGATAGTTTAAATGAGGAAATAGAAAATAGTGATTCATTACAATTCGTTGAAAAAATAGCTAGAGATGAATTGGGAATGGTAAAGCCTAGAGAGATAATTTACATAGATAAAAATAAGATTAAAAAGCCATTTTTTGGACTTAGAAAAAAATAGAATTAATTGACAAGAGTGGCTTTCTAATATATACTGATTTTAGAAAACATTTTTAAGGAGGAATTATTAGTTTATGCCATTATCTGTAGGAGAAGTGGTTGATGGCACCGTTACTGGTATAACTAATTTTGGTGCTTTTATCCAACTACCAGAAGGAAAAAGTGGACTTGTTCACATCTCAGAAATATCTCAAGACTATGTGGAGAAGGTATCCGATTGTCTTAAAAAGGACCAAAAAGTAAAGGTAAAGGTTTTATCGATTTCACCAGATGGAAAGATCAGTCTATCTATTAGGCAGGCAAAACCTAAGAATGCTCAACCTATTGAAATTGAATGGAACAAAATTGATGAAAAACAAAGGTATATGTCCTTTGAAGACAAACTAAATAAGTTCTTAAAGGAAAGCAGTGAAAAACATGATCAACTGAAGACAAGGGATAATAGAAGAAGCAACTATAGGCAAAAAAGAAACAATGGTTTCGATTATTAAAACCGGTAGCACCGGTTTTTTTTATACCCTTTTTCCTTAAGTTTTATCAAAATTCTACATCTAATTCAAAATATTTCACTTAAGGCTAGAAACTTTGAAAAAAACTAATTTTTATTTAAAGTGAATTAGTTTAACTTGTCCTAAGGAAAACTTAAGGTTATAGTAAATGAAATTGATTTATGTCTGAATTTTTTTTGTTGAACAACTATGGTTTGACAAATTATTTTTCACTTCTTTGTTAGTATCAACATTGTAAAAAATGATGATAAAACATAGGAGTGATCATTATGATGAAAGTAGAATCTTTAATAGGCAGGAAAAATTGGTATGATCTATGGCTTAGGATAGAGAAAGAAACAATTATTACAATTCTCATAGGTCTTACCCTATCTAGGGCAAGTATATTTAAGGATTTAACTCCATTTGGTTTTGCTTATCTTAGTGCATATATAATATCTAAGGGATTAAGTATTCCACTGTTGCTTTCTGTAGCCATTGGAACCATAAGTTTAAATGGCTTCCAAGGCATAGGCTATTTGTTTGCATATATTTTGGTTCATATACTATTTGCTATTATAAAAGAAGAAAAGGCTTATTCCTTGATAAAAGCCTCCCTAGTCACTTCTATAATATTCTTGCTTAGTAGAGCTGTGGGACTATTACTGGGGAAAACGGTATTCATCTATGATCTATTTATGATTTTCTTTGAAACTATAATGGTATTTACATTTAGCTATATATTTTCCTTTAGCCTTCCCATAGAAAAAGTTAGGGGAACTAATATAGGTAATGAAAAGACCATTTGTTCCTTTATTACTTTGGCTTTAGTATTGTCTGGCATGAGGGACTTTGCCATAATAGGCATTCATATTAAAAATGTAACTAGTATAGTTCTAATACTAATATTATCTTTTAATCAAGGAGCCTTCATTGGCGGTATTACGGGAACAGTACTGGGAATGATATCCTATATATCTCACCCAGAAATGCCCTTTATAATAAGCATACTGGCTGTTGGGGGTTTATTGTCAGGTATATTTAAGGACTTGGGAAAAATAGGGGCCATTTTAGGCCTAGTATTAGGCAATGGGATCATGTCCTTTTATATAAACGGACTAGGGATAAGCTTTATATCCTATAAAGAGCTGATATTAGCGTCAGTTGTTTTTCTATTGACTTCAAAGAAGGTCAATGAAAAAGTAACTGAAGTCTTTACTGTAAATTATAATTTACGCAAGGACTATAATCAGAAGAGGGATGAAATAGTAGCAAAGAAATTACATAAGATGGCTGAGCTATTTGAAAGCCTAAGTATTACATTTAAACAAACAGCAGATGAAGGAGAATATTATTCTACGGGAGAAGTCTATGGCTTAGTAGATAATATAGCCAATGATGTTTGTGTAAACTGCTCTAAATATGATAGGTGTTGGAGCCGAAATTATTATAGCACTTATCAAAAATTCTTCAATATAATTGGCTTAGCAGAAATCAAAGGAGGGAGAAACAAGGCAGTTTATACTGAAATAGACAAGTTCTGTATTAGGCCTATGGAAATGTTAGATAAAGTAGATAGGGCCGTAGAGAGGCTAAAACTTAATGAAAGCTGGAAGAACAAATTAAAGGAAAATAGGATCCTATTATCAGAGCAATTAGATGGTTTCAGTAAGGTAATAGAAAGAATTGTATCAGATATTTATGAAAAGCCAAGTTTCAATGAAGAGCTGGAACAAAATATATATAAAGAGTTGAGAAACAATAGGATAGATTTAAGTGAAGTAGCTGTAGCACAGATTGGGGAAGAAAATTTAGACATATTTGTAGATTTAAATAGGGCTGTAAAATCCGATGAAAAAATTATGAAAATTATATCTCAAACCTTAGAAGCACCTGTTGTTAGGGAAAGCCAAAACACCAATTCAAAGAGATTGAGATTTAAGCTTTTAAGACACAACAGGTATAGTGCAGTGACTAAAGTGGCAATGGCTGCCAGCTTAGACAATAAAATATCAGGTGATAGTTATACCTTTGGTGAGATGGAAAATATACATTTTGCAGCCATAAGTGATGGAATGGGTGTGGGTTCGAAGGCCAATAGGGAAAGTAAAATAGCCATATCATTATTGGAAAGGCTGATGGAGGCCAATGTAGACAAAGAGCTGACATTAAAGACCATAAACTCTGTACTTAGGGCCAAATCAAGTGAAGATGTTTTCACGACTTTAGACTTGGGATTAATAGACTTATATTCAGGCAAATTCCAGATGATAAAAACTGGAGCCCCAGCAACCTTTATTAAAAAGAAGGACAGGGTAGAGGTAATCAACTCCAGTTCCTTACCTGTGGGCATGTTAAAGGAAGTAGATTTTAATGTATATGAGGAATATATTGAAGATGGAGATATTATCATTATGATGTCCGATGGTGTCTTGGATTCCTGTGACAATATGGGCAAGAGGGAAATATGGATGAAGGACCTTATTATGAACTTAGATAGCATAAACCCTGAAACCATAGCCAATGAAATCTTAAATAAGGCTAGAAGTCTTGCCACAAACAATAGGGATGATATGACGGTATTGGTGACCAAAGTGTGGAAGAATGTTTAGGAAATCCACAACTCACGATGAATAATGCACAATTTAAGGGTCGATTTATTGTCGACCTTCTTTTATGTTAAAAATATATTAATTTAACCTAAAAATTTGTTGATAATTAAGCTATAATATATATATTGAATAAAAGATTAGGGTGATTATTTTGGAAAAAAAGGTATTGGCTGCAATTAAGAAGTACCAATTGATTGAAGAAAATGATCATATTGTTGTAGGAGTTTCTGGGGGACCTGACTCCATGGCCTTGCTCTATTGCCTATTGGAGGCTAGAAAAACTATACCCTTTAGCATACATATTGCCCATGTAAACCATGGAGTAAGGGGAGAAGAGGCAAGGAGTGACCAAGTGTTTGTAGAGAGGATTTCAAAGGAATTGGCCTTGCCATATTATACAAGAAATGTTAATATGATTGAATATGGCAAGGAAAAGGGCATAACTGCTGAAGAGGCAGGTAGGGAATTAAGATATGGGTTTTTTAGAGACATATTAAGGAGTCTAGGCAAGGGGAAAATCGCAGTAGCCCATAATATGAATGATCAAGCAGAGACTTTACTTATGCGAATTATGAGAGGAACAGGCCCCGATGGGCTGAAGGGGATGGATTACAAATCTAATGATATAATTAGGCCTATTTTGGGTATAGATAGAAAGGAAATTGAAGACTATATTGAAGAAAAAGGGATAGAAACCGTATTAGACAAAACAAATTTACAGCCAATCTATAGTAGAAACAAGGTCAGGTTAGAGTTGATACCCTATATTGAAGAAAACTTTAATCCCAATATAATTAATACTCTTTGGCGAATGTCTAGGATTTTTTCACTAGATTTAAATTTTTTGGAAGAACATACTAAGATAAAATTTAAGAATATGCTGAAAAGTCGTGACAAAAATAGTATAATCTTACATGGGAGCAAATTTTTGGAGGAAGATAGAAGTATCCAACAAAGAATTGTAAGAAATGCTATTTTAGAAATAAACAATTCATTACAGGGTATAACAGAAAGCCAAATAGGAGGTGCAGTAGATCTTTTATCTAACCTTCAAACTGGAAAGGAATTTCATCTTTCCAATAACATAGTGCTAAGGATTAATTATGATGAGATTATCATCGAAAAATCCAGGGATAGAAAACAAATAGAATACTCATACCATATTGATATCCCTGCTTCCATAATTTTAGATAATGGNTACCATTTTGAAACTAAAATACTTACTAAAGATGAGAACTTTATAATGGAAAAAACAAAAAATATTAAATATTTTGACTATGATAAGGTAAAAGGGAAGATAAAAATAAGGAACAGAAGAGACGGGGATAGGTTTACACCCTTTGGAATGAAAGGTAGTAAAAAACTAAAAGACTATTTCATTGATGAGAAAGTACCAAGAGATTTAAGGGATAGGATTCCTCTTGTAGTAGATGAAGAAAATATCCTATGGGTAGTAGGTTATAGAACTAACGAATTATACAAGGTAACTGAAGATACGAAGAGGATTCTATCAATATCATATAAATTGCTATTATAATATAAGGAGGAGTTAAATGGACCACTTAATTAAGGAAATATTAGTTGAAGAAGAAGCGATTAGAAAAAAGGTAGCTGAACTAGGTGCAAAGATAACAGAAGATTATAAAGGAAAAGATTTAGTTTTAGTAGGCATATTAAAAGGCGCTGTAATATTTATGTCTGATTTAGCAAGAAATATTAAGATGCCCGTTGGCATGGATTTTATGGCTGTTTCCAGCTATGGAAGATCAGCAACTTCTACTGGAGAAGTTAGAATAATTAAGGATTTAGATTGTAGCGTGGAAAATAAGGATATCCTAATTGTAGAGGATATTATAGACACTGGCTATACTCTAGCATACTTAACGGATAATATAAGAAAAAGAGGCGCTAAATCAGTTAAAGTCTGTACACTTTTAGATAAACCAGAGAGAAGAAAAGTGGATGTACCTGTTGATTATCTAGGTTTTGAAATTCCTGATGAATTTGTAGTAGGATATGGACTTGACTATGCAGAAATAGGAAGAAACCTTCCTTATGTGGCAGCCCTAAAAGAAGAAGTTTACAAAAAATAATGGAATGTTGAAATTAATATGAATAAATGTTATAATCAAAAGATATTATCTACCCATAAGTGAAGGGAGGAGTCGTATTGAGAAGATTTTTTAAAGGAATTAGTGTGTATCTACTAATTGTCATTTTAATAATGCTTCTAGTAAGGACATTAGGTAATGACGTAGAACAAGTTGCTGTAATAGACGTAACTGACTTAGTAGAACATTTAAGTGAAGATAGAGTTGAAAGTATAAAAATTGTTGGTAGAGAAGTTACAGGAGAGTTAAGAGATAATACTAGATTTACTACTATTCTACCACATCAAATGGAAGATACTTTCTATGATAATTATTTAAAGGATAAAGTAGATAATAAGGAAATCAGGTTGAGTTCTGATCTAGAGCCCACTACCCCTATTTGGGTAAGCGCAATACCAACTGTACTAATGATTCTAGTCTTTGTAGTATTCTGGTTTGTATTTATGCAACAATCCCAAGGTGGCGGTGGGAAGGTAATGTCCTTCGGTAAGTCTAGGGCAAGATTGCATAAACAAGATGATGGAAAGGTTATTACATTTGCTGATGTAGCAGGCTTAGAAGAGGAAAAGGAAGAATTAAAAGAGATAGTTGATTTTTTAAGATCTCCTAGAAAATACATTGAAATAGGTGCAAGAATACCTACAGGAGTCCTATTAGTAGGGCCGCCAGGAACAGGTAAGACCTATTTAAGTAAGGCTGTTGCTGGTGAAGCAGGTGTACCATTCTTTACCATATCTGGTTCCGATTTCGTAGAGATGTTTGTTGGTGTTGGAGCTAGTAGGGTTAGAGACCTTTTTGAACAGGCTAAGAAGAATGCACCTTGTATAGTCTTTATAGATGAAATCGATGCTGTAGGTAGGAGAAGGGGTGCAGGTCTTGGTGGCGGACATGACGAAAGAGAACAAACCCTAAATCAATTGTTAGTTGAGATGGATGGATTTTCAACTAATGAGGGTATAATAGTTATGGCAGCTACCAATAGGGCTGATATACTAGACCCAGCCTTGCTTCGTCCAGGTAGATTTGATAGGACCATATATGTTGGCTTACCAGATGTAAGAGGAAGAGAAGAGATATTAAAAGTTCATACTAGGAACAAACCCTTAGCAGAAGATGTAGACTTAAAAGTAATAGCAAAGAGAACACCAGGCTTTTCACCTGCAGATTTAGAAAACCTTGTAAATGAGGCTGCCTTATTAACTGCAAGGCATAATCTAAAATCCATACCAATGAATTTAATAGAAGAAGCTTCAATAAAGGTTCAAGCAGGTCCTGAAAAGAAATCTAAAGTTGTAAGTGAAAAGGAAAGAAGGCTTACGGCTTATCATGAGGCAGGCCATGCAATTACTTCAAGACTTACTCCTGATACAGACCCTGTTCATATGGTTACAATAATCCCGAGGGGTATGGCTGGTGGTTTTACAGCATATATTCCTGAGGAAGACAGAAACTTTATAACTAAGAAGCAAATGGAAAGTAGACTAGTAACCTTACTTGGAGGTAGGGCAGCTGAAGCCTTGGTATTAGGTGATATAAGTACAGGAGCTCAAAACGATATTGAAAGGGCTACTAAAATTGCCAGATCCATGGTCACTCACTATGGTATGAGTGAAAAACTTGGACCTATGACCTATGGTACTGATGATGAAGAAGTATTTGTAGGTAGAGATTTTGGTAGAACTAGAAACTATAGTGAAGATGTGGCAGCAGCCATAGATAGTGAAATGAGACGTATAATCGATACAGCTTATAATAAGGCTGAACAATTATTGAGAGACAATATGGATAAGCTTCATAGGGTAGCTGAAGCCTTACTGGAAAAAGAAACCCTAACTGGTAAGGAATTTGAAGAAATATTCCAAGGAGCTTAAACATATTAATTGAATTTAATTAGTATTTACAAACCCAGTATTAATGGACTAAATTCCATTGATACTGGGTTTTTAATACCGAATATGAGGTTTAGCTTTTATTTTTAATTTATATGGTTTCATAGAAGCTTTTCTTTTCTATAATATGTAAAAAGACATGCTAATATGATATAATAAATTAGCTAAATAGTAAGGAATGGGAGGAATGAGATTTGGAACAATTGTTAGCAGGCATTAAAGGTTTAGGGTTTAATCAAGTACTTATGTTTATAATTGGTGGTGTACTTATTTATTTGGCAATAAAGAAGGATTATGAGCCAATGCTGTTATTGCCAATAGGTTTTGGAGCAATACTAACGAATTTACCAGTAATTCCAGGAATTCCAGGCATAGCAAGTGATGAAGGTATTCTAGGCATACTTAGAAATGCAGGAATATTAAATGAATTATTTCCGGCTTTAATCTTTGTAGCCGTTGGAGCTATGATAGATTTTACCCCATTACTCCAAATGCCATCTATGCTTTTCTTTGGAGCTGCAGCCCAGTTTGGAATATTTATGACTATTATTTTTGCTTATCTTTTAGGCTTTGATATTAAAGAAGCAGCTTCCATTGGGATTATAGGGGCAGCAGATGGACCAACTTCTATATTTGTAGCTACACGGTTTGCAAAACATTTGCTAGGGCCAATATCAGTAGCCGCTTACTCATATATGTCCTTGGTACCTATGATTCAGCCAGTAGTTATTAAGGCATTGACTACAAAAAATGAAAGAAAGATAAGGATGGAATATAAGGAAGTAAAAGTATCTAAAACTGTAAAAATAATATTCCCCATAGCAGTTACAATTATTGCAGGTATAATAGCTCCTATGTCTGTTACCTTAATAGGCTTTTTAATGTTTGGTAATCTTATTAGGGAATGTGGTGTATTGGATAGATTATCTCAATCAGCCCAAAATGAATTAGCTAATTTAGTTACTTTGCTTTTAGGTATAACCATTGGTTCTACCATGACAGCAGAAGCCTTTATTAATTGGGATACATTGCTAATAATGGGACTTGGACTAGTAGCATTTATATTTGATACAGCAGGTGGAGTCTTGTTTGCTAAGCTCTTAAACTTATTCGTAAAGAAAAAATACAATCCTATGGTTGGGGCAGCAGGTATTTCAGCCTTCCCAATGTCAGCTAGGGTAATTCAGAAGTTAGCTAAGGAAGCAGATCCAACGAATTTTGTTTTAATGCAGGCTGTATCTGCCAACGTTGCAGGTCAAATAGGTTCAATTATAGCAGGTAGTATGGTACTAGCATTGTTATCTTAATCTTAGGAGGGCTAATATGAATAATATATTTTTAGAACTATTAATATTTGGCATGGGAACTACTTTTTTTGTCCTTATATTGTTCTATTTTTTAGTAAAGATATTGGTAAAAGTTTTTGCTGAAAAGTAATAGTAATAAAAATCCATAATTTAGGCCAACAACACTAAAATAGATGTAGCTATATATATAATATTGTGACTTTCAAAAGATGAACCCAGCATTAGTGAAACAAAACATTAATACTGGGTTTTTAAATTATGCAATATTCCATTCATTTTCATAATAAACTGAAATATATGTTGCAATATTCATATATTTATTACTATAATAGACTTAAAGAAGACTTATGGAAAGTATAAATTACCATAAAGGGAGGTTTAAAAATGTTCGATGATAAGAAAATCAATGAGTTAAGATCGTCCATTGATAGGTGGGAAAAAGAGACCGTAGAAAAAACCATATCAAGGTTTCCGGAGAGAAAGGAAAAGTTTACAACAGGCTCCAATGAAGAAATAAATAGATTATATACACCTGTTGATATAAAGAATTTTGATTATGAAAGGGACTTAGGATATCCTGGAGAATACCCTTATACTAGAGGGGTTCAACCTACCATGTACAGGGGTAGACTATGGACCATGAGACAGTATGCAGGATTTGCTACAGCTGAAGAATCAAATGAAAGATATAAATACCTATTAGACCAAGGTCAAACAGGCCTAAGTGTGGCTTTTGACTTACCTACTCAAATAGGATACGATTCAGACCATCCTTTAGCTGAAGGGGAAGTGGGTAAGGTTGGAGTAGCCATAGATTCCCTAAAGGATATGGAAATACTATTTGACGGTATACCCCTAGACAAGGTAAGTACTTCCATGACTATAAATGCACCAGCCTCCATTTTATTAGCAATGTATATAGCAGTAGCAGAAAAACAAGGGGTATCTAAGGATAAATTGAGGGGAACTATACAAAATGACATCTTAAAAGAATACATAGCAAGAGGTACCTATATATTCCCGCCAGAACCTTCTATGAGATTAATAACTAATATTTTTGAATATTGCTCAAAGGAAGTACCAAAATGGAACACCATTAGTATCAGTGGTTACCATATTAGAGAAGCAGGGTCAACTGCTGCTCAAGAAGTAGCCTTTACCCTAGCAGACGGTATTGCCTATGTAGAAGCAGCTATAAATGCAGGCCTTGATGTAGATGATTTTGCACCTAGACTATCCTTCTTCTTCAATGCCCACAATGACTTACTAGAAGAAGTAGCTAAATATAGGGCTGCTAGAAGGCTTTGGGCTAGGATAATGAAGGAAAGATTTAAGGCCCAAAATCCAAAATCAATGCAATTAAAATTCCATACCCAAACTGCTGGTTCTACATTAACTGCTCAACAACCAGACAACAATATAATTAGGGTTACAATTCAAACCTTGGCAGCTGTCCTTGGTGGAACCCAATCCTTACACACTAACTCTAGAGATGAGGCATTGGCTCTACCAACAGAGGACTCAGTAAGGATTGCCCTAAGAACTCAACAAATAGTAGCTTATGAATCCGGTGTTACAGAAACTGTAGACCCATTGGCAGGTTCATATTATATTGAGAGTTTAACAAACAAAATTGAAGAGGAAGCTATTAAATATATTGAAAGAATAGACGAATTAGGAGGAGCACCTAAGGCTATAGAAAAAGGATATATCCAAAGAGAAATCCAAAATGCTGCCTACAGGTATCAAATGGAAGTAGAATCCTTAGAAAGAATAGTAGTAGGTGTAAACAAATTCCAAATTGAAGAAGAGGATAAGAAAGAAATCCTAAAGGTTGATAAGACAGTTGAATTGAGCCAAAAAGAAAAGCTGGNGAAACTAAGAGAAGAAAGAAATAATGAGGAAGTAGAAAAGGCCTTAAATATATTGAAGGAAAAAGCCGGAACCGATGAAAACCTAATGCCATATATATTAGATGCTGTAAAAACATACGCAACCCTAGGAGAAATATGTGATGTATTAAGGGAAGTATTTGGTGAATATGAGCAATCAATCATACTATAAGCTTGATAGTAGGTAGTAAAGATTTTGAAAAAATACTGAATTCTTAATGAATAATGGGAGGTAAAACTATGGACAGACCAATTAGAGTGTTGGTAGCTAAACCAGGCCTTGATGGACATGATCGAGGTGCAAAGGTAATAGCCAGGGCCCTAAGGGATGCTGGCATGGAGGTTATATATACAGGTCTTAGGCAAACACCAGAACAAATAGTAGCTGCAGCTATTCAAGAGGACGTGGATGTAGTTGCCATGAGTATATTATCAGGTGCCCATAACCACCTATTCCCAAAGGTAGTTAACCTACTAAAAGAAGAAGGGGTAGATGATATGCTAATAATAGGTGGCGGGGTGATTCCAGAAGACGATATTCCATTTTTAATAGAATCTGGAATAGAGGCAATATTTACTCCAGGAACATCAACTAAGGATGTAGTAGAATTTATAAAAAACAATCTGAAAAGATAAACAAGGTGGTGCCTTATTTGAACATTGATGAAAAATTACTTAAGGGTGATAAGAGGGCCTGTGCCCGTCTTATTACCATGTTAGAATCAAATGATAAGGAAGCAATAGAAATCCTAAAAAACCTATATAAAAACACTGGGAAGGCCTATGTAATTGGAGTAACTGGACCTCCTGGAGCAGGTAAATCAACATTAACGGACAAATTAGTTAAGGAACTTAGGAAACAAGATAAAAAGGTAGGCATAATAGCCATAGACCCAACTAGCCCCTTTAGTGGGGGAGCTATTCTAGGGGACAGGATTAGGATGAACGACCTATCATTGGATAAAAACATCTTTATTAGAAGTATGGGTACCCGTGGTTCCTTAGGAGGCATGTCAANGGCTACCTGGGGAGCTGTAAAGGTATTAGATATCTTTGGATGTGATTATATCTTTATTGAGACAGTGGGGGTAGGTCAATCAGAGGTAGATATAGTTAAGACTGCAGATACTGTCCTCATGGTTATGGTTCCAAACTTAGGTGACGATATTCAAGCCATTAAGGCAGGTATAATGGAAATAGCCGATGTATTTGCTATCAATAAGTCTGACTTAGATGGAGCAGATAAGACTGAATTAGAAGTAGAAATGAACTTAGATTTAAATGAAGAGATGGATTTTAGACCACCTGTAGTTAAAGTTTCAGCAGCAAAGAACAAGGACATTGATAAATTATTAGAAAAAATCATCGAACATAGGACGTACTTAGAAGAAACAAATAAACTGGAAGAAAAAAGGATTAGGAATAATAAGACGGAATTATTAANGATGGTTGAAGAAGATTTAATGAGCTTAATACTAGATAAGGCAGTGAAGGAAGACTTACTTGAAAACCTTGCAAGGGAAGTGACTTTAAGGGAAAAAGACCCTTANACTGCNAAAGAGGAGATATTAAAGTTAATAGTGAAAAGTGAATAGTGAATAGTTTATTCAGTGAAGAGTGAAAAGTGAATAACTAAGACCCTAAAGATAGACCTAAACAGCTATTAACTATTCGCTATTAGATGTTCACTAAAAGACCTATTCACTATTAACTATTAGCTATTCACTAAATTAAGAATGGGGGTAAATAGATGGTAACTAAAATCGACCATATCGGTATTGCAGTTAAGAATTTAGAGGAAACTCTTAAATTCTATGAGGAAATTTTAGGTATGAAATGTGTTGATACGGAAGTAGTAGAAGAGCAAAAAGTAAAGGTTGCTTTCTTACCAATAGGAGATACGGAAGTTGAATTACTAGAATCTACAGAGGAAGATGGTCCAATAGCTAAATTTATAGAAAAAAGAGGGGAAGGGATACAGCACATAGCCTATAGGGTAGATAATATTGAAGAAGCCATAGCCAGATTAAAGGAAAAGGGTATTAGACTAATAGATGAAAAACCAAGATATGGTGCTGGTGGAGCAAAAATCGCATTTTTACATCCAAAATCAACTTTTGGAGTTCTTATAGAGCTTTGTGAAAGAGATTAGTAAACAGTCAAGGAGGGAAAACATGAAGGAAAAAATTCAACAACTCCTAGATGCTGAGAAGAAGATAAAGCTTGGCGGTGGAGAAGAAAGGATAGCAAAACAGCACAAATCTGGAAAACTTACTGCAAGGGAAAGAATTAACCTTCTATTTGATGAAGGCAGTTTTGTAGAACTAGACAAATTTGTAGAACATAGGTGTACAAACTTTGGTATGGAAAAAGTAAAGGCTCCTGCAGATGGTGTTGTTACTGGATACGGTACAGTAAATGGAAGACTTGTGTTTGCTTTTGCCCAAGATTTTACTGTCCTAGGTGGATCTCTAGGAGAAATGCATGCTTCAAAAATATGTAAGGTACAGGATATGGCATTGAAAATGGGAGCTCCAATAATCGGCTTTAATGATTCTGGTGGTGCTAGAATCCAAGAAGGAGTAGATGCTTTGTCAGGCTATGGAAAAATATTCTACAGAAATACCATTGCCTCTGGATCTATACCTCAAATTTCAGTAATCATGGGTCCTTCTGCTGGTGGAGCAGTATACTCTCCTGCCTTAACTGATTTTATTTTCATGGTTGAAAATACAAGTAGAATGTTTATTACTGGACCACAAGTAATAAAATCTGTAACAGGTCAGGAAGTTTCTCAAGAAGAACTTGGTGGTGCTAGTACTCATAATAAAGTATCTGGAGTAGCACATTTTATGGACAAGACAGAAGAAGAATGTATTGAAAGAATCAAGGAATTGTTATCCTTCTTACCTTCAAATAATTTAGAGGATGCCCCTGCCTTTGAAACGGGGGATAGCATCAATAGAATAGAAGAGGGATTAAATGAAATTGTTCCTGTAAACCCAAATAAACCCTATGATATGAAAGAAGTAATCAAGCTTATTGCAGATAATGGATATTTCTTTGAAGTACATGAATACTTTGCACAAAATATAATTACAGGATTTATTAGGCTAAATGGTAAGCCTGTAGGTGTAGTAGCTAATCAGCCAAGGATTTTAGCTGGTTGTTTAGATATAAATGCTTCAGATAAAGCTGCTAGATTTATTAGAACTTGCGATGCCTTTAATATTCCACTTTTAAATTTAGTAGATGTACCAGGGTTTTTACCAGGTGTGGAGCAGGAATATGGCGGAATCATAAGGCATGGTGCAAAAATGCTTTATGCCTATAGTGAAGCAACAGTACCAAAGGTAACATTAATAATCAGAAAGGCTTATGGTGGAGCCTATCTTGCCATGTGTTCAAAGGATTTAGGTGCTGATCAAGTATTTGCTTGGCCAAATGCAGAAATAGCAGTTATGGGGCCAGATGGAGCAGCAAACATAATATTCAAAAAGGATATAGAAAACTCAGATAATCCGATTGAAACAAGGCAGGAGAAGATAAACGAATATAGAAATACTATTGCAAGCCCATACATTGCAGCTCAAAGAGGATTTGTAGATGATGTCCTAGTTCCAAGTACAACTAGGCCAAGATTGATCTCAGCCTTTGAAATGTTAGAATCTAAGAGAGAAAGTAGACCAGCGAAAAAACATGGAAATATGCCATTATAAAGCTAGTAGCTAGTGTTGATTTAGGAGGATGTCCATATGGATAATATCTATAATGTAGTTATAGGAATTATAGCACTATTAGGATTTGCCTTTTTTTATAACTTGTTTAAGAACATAGGCAAAGTAAAGAAAGAAGTAGAGGTAGCTGTAGAAAAAGTCAATCCTGTAGTAAAAGTAGAAGATGAGGACAAGTTTGATGATGAAGAATTAATAGCAGTTATTGCAGCTAGTATTGCAGCAAGCCTAGGTGTTAGTGTTCCGGAAATAAACATAAAAAGTATAAGAAGAATACCTCAAAGAACTCCTATATGGGCTCAAGCTGGTAGGCAAGAGTTAATATATAGGAAATTACAATAAAATAGTTAAGGAGGCATTTTGATGAGAAAGTTTATAATAAAAGTAAATGGTAATTCCTATGAAGTGGAAGTTGAAGAAGTAGGAGCAGTGAAAGAAGTATCTATACCTGTTGCTCAAGTGGCTACACCATCACCAGCTCCAACTTCAGCACCAAGTCCAGCACCAACCCCAGCACCAAAGGCAGCTGAGCCAAAGGTAGAGAAAAAGGAAGTAGTAGTATCTCCTGGCCAAGAAGTAATAGAGGCTCCAATGCCAGGTAATATATGGAAGATAGAAGTAAAAGAAGGAGATTCAGTAAAAGCAGGAGACGTTTTATTAATTTTAGAAGCAATGAAGATGGAAAACGAAATAGTAGCACCAAGGGACGGAGTTGTGGCTAGTATCAATACTACAGAAGGTGCACAAGTAAATACAGGGGATAAATTAGTAGTTTTAGACTAATATAATGGATTATAGTAGAGGACCTCTACTATAATCCTATTTATGTTTACATGGGGAAGGGGAGCAAAATGTTTAAAGGTTATATTACAGATATAAAGGGTATAAAAGTTGGACACGCACAATCAATAGAAGGGATGACGGGATGTACCGTAGTCATATGTGAAGAAGGGGCAACTGGTGGCGTAGACGTTAGGGGTTCTGCCCCAGGTACTAGGGAAACAGACCTATTTAAAGCCGAGAAAATGGTAGACAAGGTTCATGCAATAGTACTGGCTGGTGGTTCTGCCTTTGGTCTTGAAGCCTCTTCTGGGGTTATGAAATATTTAGAAGAGAGAGACGTTGGATTCGATGTAGGAGTAACCAAAGTTCCCATAGTGGCCTCTGCAGTCATTTTTGATTTAGGTATAGGAGATTTTAGGATTAGGCCAGATATAAACATGGGATATGAAGCATGTAAAAATGCCAGCTCTAAGGAAAATAGGCAAGGAAATATTGGTTGCGGTATGGGGGCTACAGTTGGTAAGATCCTAGGGCAAAAAAATTCTATGAAATCAGGTTTAGGATCTGCCACCGTAAAAGTAGGAGAATTAATTGTATCAGCCCTTGTGGCAGTTAATAGCTTTGGTGATATCTATGATTTTAGTAAAGGAAGTCAAATAGCTGGCGTATACGATTATGAAAATAATAAGCTACTTAATACTGTAGAAATTATGAAGGATATGAATAAAAACATAGGATTTAATATGACAAATACTACCATAGGTGTAATAGCTACCAATGGGATATTAACTAAGGCAGAAGCAAATAAAGTATCACAAATGGCCCATAATGGTTTTGCCTGGACTATAAATCCTATCCATACTATGGTAGATGGGGACACCATATTTACCATGGCAACAAATGAAATCAAGGCGGATATTAACCTTATAGGAACTATGGCAGCTGAGGCTATGGCTAAGGCTGTATTAAATGGAGTATATTATGCTGAAGCCAGTCATGGACTCATAGCAGCCAAGGACATATTATAGTGAATAACTAATAGTGAATAGCGAAGAGTTTATTTCAATTGTAAATTTTGAATTGTACATGGAAGAAGACTGTAATTTATGTATTGAAAAGAAACATATATATCAATAAATTTTTTTTGGAATCTATTGAATAAATAAAAGAATACAATTATAATGGTTTTGTTAGATAGCCAATATCAGTGATGAATTGGACTTCAAAACCATTAGTACTTAATTATTACGACTAGTATCCAAAGTGAACTAGAGCGGGAGGGATTTATGTGTCAAATAGGAAAAACATATTAAACTTAAGGAAGATTGTTATTATAGGAGTCTTAGGTGCAATATCAATCGTACTTGGTATGACACCTATTGGCTTTATACCTATTGGCCCTACTAGGGCTACAATAATGCATATACCTGTTATTATTGGAGCCATAATGGAAGGGCCTGTTGTTGGAGGGTTTATTGGACTTATATTTGGGTTATTTAGCATATACCAAGCTTTAACCAATCCTACACCAGTATCCTTTGTCTTTTTAAATCCTCTAGTATCTGTTATACCAAGAATCCTAATTGGTATAGTATCTTATTATGTATATAATGCCTTAAAAAATTTAGGCAAAAAGAGAACTTTGGGGCTTCTATATTTAATATGGATAGGAATTATAAGTTATTTATTATATGGAATATATACCAATATTAGAAACTTCCAAGGTACAGAATTATGGCAAATTTTCATGAATGTAATTCTTTTAATTGTGACCATATCTTTAGCCTACTTAACTCATAAAAAATTTAAAGAAAAGGCTTTAGATGTTATAATATCTTCTGCATTAGGTACACTTACTAATACTGTTGGTGTATTGTCTATGATATATTTACTATATGCAGAAAGATTTGTAGAAGCTTTAGGTGGAGATATAACTACAGCAAGAAAAGTAATATTTGGTATAGGCGTTGCCAATGGTATACCAGAGGCAATAGTTGCTATTTTAATAGTAACTTCAGTAGTAGGAGCCTTAAAGAACAGAAGATAATGAATGGAAGGTGAAATTATTGTTATTAGTCATTGATGTTGGTAATACTAACATAGTACTTGGAGTATATGAGGAAGATAAACTGCTTTATGATTGGAGAATAGCCACTGATAAGGATAGGACATCAGATGAATACGGCCTTTTGTTTGAACAGATTTTTAAATACAATGGATTAAGCACAAAAGACGTAAAAAATATCATCATTTCTTCAGTAGTGCCACCTCTTATGCATACTTTACCTGCTATGAGTATAAAATATTTCAATATAAAGCCTATAGTAGTAGGTCCTGGTGTAAAAACAGGAATGAATATAAAATATGACAACCCAAGGGAAGTTGGAGCAGACAGAATAGTAAATGCTGTAGCAGCCTACGAAAAATATGGTGGACCACTAATAATAGTAGACTTTGGCACAGCCATTACCTTCTGTGCAGTTTCTAAAGAGGGAGAATATCTAGGCGGTGCTATTACACCGGGAATTAAGATTTCCTCTGAAGCCCTATTTTTAAGAACTGCTAAACTTCCTAAGGTAGAGATAGCTAAACCTAAAAATGTAATAGCTAAAAATACTATTAATAGTATACAATCAGGATTAGTTTATGGATATATAGGCATGGTAGACTACATTATTGAAAAGATGATAGAAGAGTTGAAAGAAGGGGACGAAGAAATTAAGGTTGTAGCAACAGGAGGTTTCTCTAATCTAATTGCAGCTGAAAGTAAATATATAAAGAAAATAGATAAACTCTTGACTCTTGAAGGTTTAAGAATTATATTTAATAGAAATAAGTAAGTAGCATTTTAGCTACTTGCTTTTATTATAACGAATAGGAAAGTCCAACCCTATTATATTAAAATAAAGGACTTTTAGTAAATGAGTTAAAAATGCTTCAGTAGAAGCCTTATTTTGTACTTTGGAGGTATGGATGAGAATAGGAAATGTGGAGCTGGAAAACAATATATTTTTAGCACCTATGGCAGGAGTAACTGATTTGGCCTTTAGAATACTATGTAAGGAAATGGGTGCAGGGTTAGTAGTTTCAGAGATGGTTAGTAGCAAAGGCCTATATTATAATGACTCTAGTACAAGGAATTTGCTTAAAGTAGACCCTAAAGAAAGACCTATAGCTATTCAGATTTTTGGCTCTGACCCACGAATAATAGCCTATATTGTAGAAACTTACTTGAATCCTAGGGAAGATATAGATATTATAGATATAAATATGGGTTGTCCAACTCCTAAAATAGTAAAGAATAACGATGGTTGTGCCTTAATGAAGAATCCTAGTTTGGTTAGAGAAATATTGAGGGCAGTAGTAAAGGTTGCCAATAAACCTGTGACTATTAAAATCCGCATGGGTTGGGATGAAGAAAGCATTAATGGCTTAGAAATAGGGAAGATAGCAGAGGAAGAAGGAGTTTCAGCCTTAACGGTCCATGCTAGGACTCGAGATATGCTTTATTCTGGTAAGGCAGACTGGCAATATATAAAAATACTTAAAGAAAGCTTAAGGATTCCTGTTATAGGAAATGGTGATATATTTGAGCCTGAAGATGCAATAAAGATGCTTGAGATTACAAACTGTGATGGAGTAGCTATAGCTAGGGGAGCCCAAGGAAACCCTTGGATCTTCAGAAGAATATTAAATCTAATGGAAGGTAAAGATGCCCCTCCACCTGGACTAGATGAAATAATTTATACATGTATTAGGCATTTAAACTTACTTTGTTCAATTAAGGGAGAAAGAGTTGGAGTGCGAGAAATGAGAAAACACGCTGCTTGGTATTTAAAGGGGCAAAGAAATTCTAACGAAATCAAAAATTTATTAAATACCATAGAGAGCAGAGTAGAGATGGAAAAGGTATTGTTAGACTATCTAGATAAATCTAATTAGGACTGTAATTATTAATTAACCCTTCTCATATAATAGTTAAAAACTGGAGAGGAGGGTTAACATAGGCTTATTATATATAGTAGGAGAAGAAAAGTATTTAGGGAGTTACAAGCAAGGGATAAAAAAATTCCTGCCAGACTTTTTTATTCCCAAGATTAGACCTAAGCTAATAGAACATGTAAAAAGGGAAGCGGCAGAAGACATCATAATTGCAGGTATTAATACTAAACCTATAGATTTCAACAATAAGATGGACCTAGATAAGTATTTGAAGGGTGTAAAAAAAATATTAACAGAAGACATCAATGAAATTTATATAGAAGGTCAGGAAGATTTAAGTAGAAACATTTTAAATTATATAGAAGATAGTTTAAGTATAAAAGTATTTAATGGTGAAGATATAAAGATAAAATATTTACCTATTATACTGAAGAAAGCATATAGGATTTTAAAGGAAAACTTAGAAGAGAAGGAAGTATTGATTTTAGATGATAATATAGATAGAATAAAAAAAACAATAGAGGAGATTTCCAATTATGTAGGTTATATTACTGTGGTAGGATTAAAAGAAGAGGAACAAAATCACTTATATGATTATATACTAGAGGAAACAGGAATATCTATATTTTATCCTCTAAATATTGAAAAAATAGCGGTAAACTATAGTATTGTTATAAACTTTATGGATAATGTTGACCATATATTTAATAAGCTTAGAAGATATGTCTTAGTATTTGATTTTAGTCAAGAGAAGCATAAAGACTTCAAAAATAGACCACCACTAATTAGGGACCTTTTCTTTATTCTTAACTCCTCAGAAGGGGAAAACTGCAATTTTATTAGTACAAAAGTAAGTTCCAGTTTATTTTCAGCCTTGTCTATTTCGCAGTATAAGGACGATGTCTTATTATATGCAGAGGGTAAATGTTATAGCATAAGAAATTATGTGGATAATTTCATAAAATTTATAGGTAGGTTCTAGTACTTGACATTATTAGTTGACTTGATTATAATAACTTGCATATATAAGGAAATTTCAAAAAATAAGAAAAAATACAATATTATTAGTATCAATAATATAGATTATAGCAGTGTATAAAATGAAAGGGAGAGAGTTAAATGTCAGAAAGAGATGTATTTTTAACTGAAGATGGGTTAAAAAAACTTGAAAATGAACTAGATGAGTTAAAAACAGTTAGGAGAAAAGAAATAGCAGAGAGAATTAAACAGGCTTTAAGCTTCGGGGATATAAGTGAAAACTCCGAGTATGATCAAGCTAAAAATGAGCAGGCACAACTGGAAGATAGAATATCTAAACTTGAAATGATGCTTAGAAATGCTAAGATAATAGATAAGGATGATATTTCTACAGATAAGGTAGGTATAGGTTCAAGAGTATTGGTTAAGGATTTAGAATATGAAGAAGAAATGGAGTATACAATAGTTGGTTCAGCAGAAGCGGACCCATACAATGGTAGAATATCTAATGAATCACCTGTAGGAAAAGCATTATTGGGACGTAAGTCTGGAGATATCGTAGATGTAATAGTACCAGATGGAATTATAAAATATCAGATCTTAACCATAACCAGATAAAACCAATAAAAAACCAAGGAGGTATAGCGATGACTGATTCTGAATTGAATTTAAATGAGATGCTAAAGATAAGAAGGGAAAAACTAAAGGAATTAATTGATAAGGGAAAAAATCCGTATTTAGTCGAAAAATTTGATTATACACATCATAGTACTACAATAAAAGAAAAATTTGGAGAATTAGAAGAACAAGAAGTTGCAGTTGCAGGTAGAATCATGTCTAGGAGAGGACATGGAAAGGTTAGCTTTATGGATATACAGGATAGCCAGGGTCGTATTCAAATATTTATAAAGCAAGATTTAATTGGTGAAGAGGAATACAAGGATTTAAACTTACTAGATTTGGGTGACATTATAGGGGTTAAAGGAGAAGTATTTAAGACTAAAACTGGAGAAATATCTGTAAGGGCTAAAGAGATTATTCTATTGACCAAGTCCCTGCAAATATTACCTGAAAAATGGCACGGACTAAAGGATCAAGATTTAAGATATAGACAAAGATATGTGGATTTAATCGTAAACCCTGAAGTAAAGGAAACCTTCATATTAAGAACAAAAATAATTAAGGCAGTTAGAGAATACCTAGATGAGAGAGGATTTTTAGAAGTAGAAACCCCTATACTTAGTACCATTGCAGGTGGGGCAAATGCTAGACCCTTTATTACCCACCACAATACATTAGATATAGAAATGTACTTAAGAATTGCCAATGAACTATACCTAAAGAGGCTGATAGTAGGTGGCTTTGAAAAGGTATACGAAATGGGTAAAATGTTCAGAAACGAAGGCATGAGCCCTAAACACAATCCAGAGTTTACAAATATAGAATTATACCAAGCCTATGTGGATTATGAAGAAATGATGAGATTAACAGAAAACTTAGTAGCTTATGTTGCAGAAAAAGCTTTAGGAACGACTAAAATCAATTATCAAGGAACTGAAATAGACCTTACACCTCCTTGGAGAAGGTTAGATATGGTAGATGCCATAAAAGAATACGCAGGTATTGATTTTAATGAAATAAATACAGATGAAGAAGCTATTGCCATAGCCAAGGAAAAGGGTTTGGAAATAACTCCAGGAATGAAGAGAGGTCATATCATAGCTGAAGTATTTGAAGAATTCTGTGAAGAACATCTAGTGCAACCTACATTCATAATCGGCCATCCTGTAGAAGTTTCACCTCTTGCAAAGAGAAATCCAGATGACCCAAGAAAGACCAACAGGTTTGAAGCCTTTATAAATACTTGGGAAATTGCTAATGCCTTTTCAGAATTAAATGACCCAATAGATCAAAGAGAAAGATTTGAAGAGCAAGTGAAACAGAAAAACTTAGGTGACGATGAAGCCCATCCAATGGATACTGATTTCATAAACGCCATTGAAGTTGGACTTCCACCAACAGGAGGACTTGGAATCGGTATTGACAGACTAATAATTCTTCTTACAAATCAGCCAAGCATTAGAGATGTAATCCTATTCCCAACAATGAAGCCTTTAGAAGATTAGTTATATTTGAGGAAGAGCTATAAAAGACTATACTTTCGAATCAAGACTATAGGGGTCGGCCTTTGTGCCGACCCTTTTTTAAATTTCTCCAAACTTTTTTTGAAAAGGTGTTGACAAAAGATTAAAAAGAGAGTAAGATAGTAAAGGTCGACTGAAAAACACACAACAAAAAACGACATTAAAAAACACAATAAAAAAACTTCAAAAAA
>JGI24714J26587_10000304_pt1 | contig 34699 bp, 33 predicted proteins | sample BioPla4DNA2_FD_26587 | JGI IMG/M metagenome (IMG submission 26587)
GCCGCACCGATGACGGATCGGAAGGGATATATGTTCATGCCGCAGGCTTTAAGCAGGATTTGACCAGCAGCCAGGATGCCTTTGCCTTCCGCACCGGCCGATCCAGGGAAACAGCCTTTTCCATGGATTATGACCGCCTGTATGAGCTTTTAAAATATGAAAAGGAACATGGATATATAGTCTGGGTATTAGGCCCTGCCCTTTCCTTCGATCATGACTCCAGAAATGCAATGGTTTCATTAATAGAAAAAGGATATGTGCATGCCATCCTGGCAGGCAATGCCCTGGCAACCCATGATCTGGAGGCAGATCTTTTCGGAACCGCCCTGGGGCAGGACATTTACCATCAAACCCCCATGAACAAAGGGCATTACCATCATATAGACACCATAAATAAGGCCCGCAGGTATTCTTCCCTAAAGGAATTTGTAGAGAAAGAAAATATCAAAACCGGGATTGTCAAAGCCTGCATAGACAACAATGTTCCCCTGGTATTGGCCGGTTCCATCCGTGATGACGGCCCCCTGCCGGACGTATATTCCGATGTATATGAGGCACAGGATGCCATGCGGATGCACACCCGCAAGGCCACTACCTTAATCGGCCTGGCTACCCAGCTTCACACCATTGCAGCAGGCAACATGACCCCCTCCTACCATGTACAGGGCGGCACCGTGCGGCCGGTTTTCATCTATACGGTAGATATCTCTGAATTCGTAGTGAACAAGCTGAAAGACAGAGGCAGTCTTTCCGTTACCTCCATCGTAACCAATATCCAGGATTTCCTGGTCCAGGTTAATCGGAATGTATGATCTGCTTGCCCAGCAGTGAGCAGACCAGGGTAACCGCGATTTCTGAAGTTTGGTTCCTGTTGTCCAGTATGGGGTTTACCTCTACCATTTCCAATGAAACTATCCTTCCGTCCTCGGCTATCATCTCCGCTGCCAGGTGGGCCTCCCTGTAGGTAAGCCCGCCATAGACAGGAGTGCCCACACCGGGCGCTTCAGTGGGATTTAAAACATCCATATCAAAACTGACATGATAGCCGGCTGTGCCGCTGCCGGCTATTTTTATGGCCTTTTCCATGATGTTTCTCATACCGTACATGTCAATATCGGATATGGTAAAAACGGTGACACCGGATTTTAACAACAGCCTGCCTTCCTCCTTATCTATGCTTCTGGCGCCTACTATTACCACATTCTCCGGGTTGACAAAGGGAATCTGGCGCAGATTGAAAGGAACCAGCTCTGCCGCACCGTTGCCGGTTACAGCCGCCAGGGGCATACCGTGGGGATTGCCTGTCAGGCTGGATTCAGGATTATTAAAATCCCCATGGGCATCCATCCAAATTATGCCTATGTTTTTCTTCTCCCTCTGCACGCCCATAACCGTGCCGATGGCAATGCTGTGATCCCCGCCCAGCACCACAGGAAAACGGCTTTCCCGCAGGGTCTTGCTTACCTGATCAGCCAGCATTTCATTAACCTGCTTGATCTGCTCAATATGCCGCTCCCTCCTGGGGCTTTCCTCATGGTATTCTATTACATCCACCGGAATATTGCCCTTATCCCGGTATTCCAGCCCCATATCCAAAAGCTCTTTGCGAAGGCCTGCATATCGGATTGCACTGGGCCCCATATCCACTCCTCTTCTGCTGGCTCCCAGATCTATGGGCACACCTATAACATCTATCTTCATTTGTTTATCATCCTTTACACAATAATTCCTCCTCTATAATAACATATGAAATATGTAATTATGAATATTGGCTTGATCATAATTGACAGTAAAAAAGGACCTGCATTTGTATGCAGAGCCCTCTTCTGTGATAGAAAAGCCTGTTATAGTTTTAGTTTTCCAGATCTACAACGGCAAAATTTTTCAGCATCTGATGGAAACGCGCTCCATGGCCTTCAGCAGCCTCCAGGAAGTACTTCATCTTAATAACGAAGGTTCCGCCCTTGGTATTGTCTACCAGATAGTAATTCACAATTGGATCGGTTGGCTGGGTTCCTCCGTCTATAGCATGGATATGAACGGCTTTCAAAGGCTCATCAACCTTTTTGGGGCCGTCCACCTTGCTGAAGTCTCCCTTCAGATCAGCCGCCAGCTTATCAGCCAACTCTTCCGGGCTGGTATCGACTTCCTGGGAAATTTCCATATAAACCTCAGGAATATCAGGATACTCTTCCTTCATTACAATGCGGTCAATTTCTCCATCCTCTACAATCTTGTATCTTTCCTGATCGTAGTAGATAACATATCCCATTTCGCTTTGCTGAAGCCTGCTGTCGATATCTTCCTTATCACCTTCTATTTCATATTCCACTACCTTTTCAGGCTCGAAATACTGCCTGATTTTTTCCAAGGCTGCCTGCCCGGGCTGTGTAAAAATGCCTCCCAGGGCAAGTGCCGTTACAACTGCCGCAGCGCTTATTCCAACTGCTTTTTTCCATCTGTTTGCTTTCCTGGTCATGTTAGTTTCCTCCATTTTCTCAATTCTCTCCATAATGATCTTTCGATTTTTCTCCAGCATTTCATCTGTAGGTTCATAAGTTCCCCTAAGCAGAGCTTCCCTTACCTTTTTGTCAAAGCTTTCATTTGACATGCGGCTTCCTCCCTTCTTCGCTGCTGTTCCTGCCTGCCAAGGCCTTCTTCAGTTTTTGCCTGCCCTTGTATAGGCGGGATTTTACCGTATTGACATTCAGATCCAGGATTTCGGCAATTTCCGCCTCCTTAAAGCCCTTCAGGTATTTGAGAATAACAGGTATTCTCAGTTTATCGGTCAGGCTGTCGACAGCCTTGTACAGCTCTTCGTATTCTTCAAAGGACCTGCGGTCTTCATGGGAAAAGTTTTCATCATAATCCATATAGTCGCCGATATAGGTTACCTTTTTGCCTTGTTTCAGGATGCGGTTGCATTCATTGACTAAAATCCTATAAAGCCAGGGCTCAAAGGGGCGGCCTATTTGAAACTTGTCAATGTTAAAGTAAACACGGATAAAAGTCTCCTGAACTGCGTCGCCGGCCAAATCGCTCCTACGGGTAATTGCAAGAGCAACCCTGGTTGCGTAGGCTGCATACCGATTGTACAGCTCTTCGAAGGCTTTTTTGTCTTTGTTTTTTATCCGCTGCAGCAAGATATCATTCATTCATACACCTCCACTTGCCCTGTTCACTATATATACCAAAATGACCAGGAAAAAGTTTTTATGTTGCAAAAATTTTTTTGCAGATTTTATTTATAATTAATATAACCTCCATAATCCAACTTAAATTTACAAAATTCTGGTTTGTTTGAGGTTAATTTGTTATAATGTACAAGGGTATGCGCCGATATTATATAGAGAGGATTTTATATAGATAGGGGAAAACTTCACATGGAACCAGTGATCATGGCATGTTGCGTACTAATGCTCGCAACACTTCTGTCAATACTTATAATACAAATAACCATAATACAAAAGCTTAAAGAAAACAATTTGCAGCTTCAGCTTTTCAGCACCCAGACCCCGTTGCCCAACAGAACAGCCCTGTATCAGGATTTAAAAAAAGTTTGTCGAAATATGGAGCCCAAAATACAGCCATTTTATATGTGGACATAGACAAATTCAGGTACATACACGTAATTGAAGATCATGACTATGCAGATCTGGTGCTTACTAAGGTAAGCGAACGTCTGGTGGCGCTGGCCCAGCCCAAAGGCAAGGTATATCACTTAAGTGAGGATAAATTTATTGTTCTTTTCCCCAACACCTGCCGCCGGGGAATGAGTGAAGTTTTGGCAGCCAATATACTGGCAGGCTTTAAAGAGCGTTTTGAAATATTGGGTAATGAAATATACATTAATTTAAATATTGGGATAGTAGATAATCCGCCTGTTGACATGCCTGTTTCCAAAATAATCACGGCAGCCGAAGTTGCCATGCACCATGCCCAGCAAAAGGGCAAAAACCAATATTCCGTGTACAGCCCATCGTTAAGCCAGGCCCTGAAACAGAGAACCGACATTCAGAACCATCTGCGGCTGGCATTTGAGCGAAACGAATTTGAAATATATTACCAGCCCATACTGGACCTGGACTTTGACAGCATAGACGGCTTTGAAGCCTTGATTCGCTGGAAGAGCAAGGAACTGGGCGAAGTGCCTCCCAGCTATTTTATCGAAATAGCAGAAAACACCCATTTAATAGAGCATTTGGGCACCTGGGTGCTGCGCAAGTCTTGTGCATTTCTAAAAAAGCTGGAGAAAATGGGTTATTCTCCCTTGAATATGTCGGTAAATGTATCAGTAGTTCAGCTGATGCAGGATGACTTTGTAACGACCGTTCAGGAAACATTGGAGTTTTTGGATTTATCTCCTGAGCACCTGGAACTGGAAATAACCGAATCCACACTGATGCAGTCTTATGATCTGGTGCTTCCTAAATTGAAACAGCTTAGGGATATAGGTGTCCGCATTGCCCTTGATGATTTTGGAACCGGATATTCTTCCCTGAGCTATTTATCTCAATTGCCCATTAACACCTTAAAACTGGATAAATCCTTTATTGACAAAATAGGCACTGATCATGAAAGCCTGACGGAAAGCCTTCTTTATTTATGCAAGCAATTGGATATTACAATAGTAGCTGAAGGCGTGGAAAAGGACAGCCAGGTTTCCTATCTGAAACGGATGAACTGTGATAAAATGCAGGGATTTTTGTTCAGCAAGCCTATGACTGAAGCTGATGCAATAACCTTATTAAAATCCGCTTCCACTATGTTTGATGAACCCTTTCCTCCCCAGTCCAAGCCGGACGATAAGAAAAATAACAATGAAGAAAGATAGGAGGTTTTTCCGTGTATTTTGAATGGAAAGACGAATACAAGCTGGGCGTTGAAGAGATAGATTTGCAGCATAAGAAGCTTCTGGGCATAGGCAGAAAGCTTATGACACTCATAAGAACTACGGATATTCTGGATAAATCTGAAGAAGTAAGCGAGATATTAAACCAATTGAGAAATTACACCATAGAACATTTCTCCAAGGAAGAACAATTCATGCAAGAAAAAGGCTATCCGGATCTGACCAGCCACGCCATGGAGCATGAATATCTGCGCAGGAAAATGAGGCAGATAGATGATCTGGATATACATAATCAGGACACTATAATTAAACTTGTCTCCTTTGTTTCGGATTGGATTTACCAGCATATTCTTATATCAGACATGAAATTCCGCAACTATATATTGTCTCCGAGGGAAAAATAAAAATAAACAGGCACGGCCCCTTAAGGAACTATGCCTGTTTCTTATTTCAACTAGAACAACACTTCTTTTTTAGCGGGCTCGGTTTTTGCAATTAAGCGCCCTTCTCTGTAAGACCGCAGTACAGGTGCATTGTAGTTGAGGGCATCATAATAGTTCTTTGCGTCCAGCACCACGAAGCTGGCCGGATTGCCTTCCCTGATGCCGTAGGAATCACCCAGGTAAAGGGTTTTTGCTGCATTGGTGGTAACAAATTTGTAGGAATTCATTATGTCATCATAACCCATCATCTGGCACACATGCAGGCCCATGAAGACCACGTCCCTCATGTTTCCGTTGCCTAAAGGATACCAGGGATCAAAGAAATCATCCTGTCCGAAGGAAACATTTATGCCTTCCTGGGTAAGTTCCTTAACCCGGGTTATGCCCCTGCGCTTGGGATAGGTATCCATTCTGCCCTGCAAATGGGTGTTGACCAGCGGATTGGCTACAAAGTTGATCCGGCTCATTTTCAGCAGTCTCATAAGCTTCACCACATATGCATTGTTATAGGAATGCATGGCCGTGGTATGGCTGGCAGTAACCCGATCATACAATTCCATCTCATAAGCCCGGGCAGCCAGGGTTTCCAATCCCCGGGATGCTTCGTCATCAATTTCATCGCAGTGCACGTCTACCAGCTTATCGTACTTTTCTGCCAGATCCATAATAAAGTTCAAGGATTCTACACTGTATTCCCTGGTAAACTCATAATGAGGTATGGCGCCGACAGCATCTGCACCCAGTTTCAGGGCGTTTTCCACCAGCTCTTTCCCATTGGGATAGCTTAAAATACCTTCCTGGGGAAAGGCAACAATCTGAATGGTTACATAATCTTTAAGCTCCTCCCTGAGCTCCAGCATGGCTTCCAGAGCGATCAGCTTGGGATCGGTTACATCCACATGGGTGCGCACATACTGGATGCCGTTGCCGGCCTGGATACGTACAGCCTTGTTCACCCTTTCCTTAACATCTTGCTTTGAAAGCTTTTCCTTGCGCAGGCTCCAGGTCTCAATCCCTTCAAACAGGGTTCCGGAGCGGTTCCATTTCGGATCCCCTGCAGTCAGGCAGGTATCCAGGTGTATATGGGATTCGATAAAGGGAGGAAGCGCCAGCCTGCCTCCCATATCCACTGCCTCTTCGCCCTCTTCAGGCCTTAAATCACTTGCTATTTCTGTAAAAACACCGTCTTTAATGCGAATATCACTTTTTTCTTCCCTGTTTTCTATATATACATTTTTTATTAACATTTACATTACCCCTCTGTAACTGTCTTGGCAGCTTTTTTGGCAACTTGCTTCTTAATGGACATGAGTTCATATGCAACATAGCAGGCACAGGCTACTGTCATGCCGTTTAAGGCAGCTATTCCTATTGGAATGTAATTGCCTGCCAAGGCTCCTCCAATTACTCCTATTATGGCGCCGGGATTATAGTTTTTGGCAACCTCGCTTCCTTCCGCATATTTTTCCCTGTGCATGAAGTAATCCAGAGCAATGATGGCCCCCACCGGAGGAAGGGTGGCATTCAGGAAACTGAGCCAGCCTACAAAGTTATTGTACAGCCAGATGGATGCAACGGTTCCTATAATGCCGGACACCAGAACCATAGGCCGCTTTGTTTTCTTGGTCATATTTGCCAGGCTCAGGCCGGAAGTGTACAGGGCATTATCATTAGTTGTCCAGATATTTGCTCCCAGCACGATCAGGGCCGGAATAGCAAGGCCTTGGGCAATCAGAACATAGAAGATATCTTCCTTGCCTGTAAATGCACCGCCTACAGCACCAAAGGCAAACATGAGGGTGTTTCCAAGGAAAAAGGCTATTACTGTAGTTATCACTGAAGATTTATTGCTTCTGGCAAACCGGGAGAAATTAGGGGTTGCAGTTCCGCCGCTGACAAACGAGCCTACAACCATGCCTACGCCTGTAAATACAGATATGGAACCGGCGCTCCTGGCAAAAACAGCTTCCAGGCCGCCCCCGTCTATGGTGGCTGTTACCATGGAGTAAGTGCCCAGTATTGCAATCAAAGGAACAGCAATATAGCTGATTATTTCCAAACCTTTAATGCCAAAGTAGGCAGATGCGGTCATGCATGCCCCTGCTATTACAACCAGAACGACCGGGTTTATTCCAAGCAGTTCAGATGCAGGAATTGCAAACATGGCGACTCCTACACCAAACCATCCCAGCTGGGTAAAGCCGATAAGTGCAGAAGGCAGGTAAGAACCGTATTTGCCAAAGGAACGCTTTGCCAAAAGATCCAAACTTAAGCCGGTATCACTGCCTATATANGCCAGAATGCCTGTATACANNCCCAGAATTGCACCGCCGATCAGAACTGACCAGATAAAGCCTGTAAGATCCAGGCCGTTGCCCAANTTGGCACCCACGCTCATGCTGGCTGAAAAGAATGTGAAGCCCAGCATAATAAAGAACATCGGCCAGAAGCCTCTGCGNGCATNTGATGGAACAGGTTCGTGGGAATAATCAATGTCGACATGTTGTTGGTTTTTGATTTGTTTTTTCATGATCTCGTCTCCTTTGCTTTAATTTTTCACAAGGAAACTCGATCTGAAATGCGCCTGACTCAGCCAAACCAGGACCTTCAGCCGTAAAAAGGCATAATAAAAAATCCTGCTTTGGCCGCAAGATTTTCAAGAGGTGTCAAATGAAATATTGACATTAAACAACCACACCAAAAATCTTGCCGGCATCTCAGTACCGAGTTAAAGATTTTTGTTTGGTATAATATAGCATGCTGTCACATAAAAGTCAATGTAATATACTAAAATTTTAATCTTATATATTTTCTGACAAACTATCCGCCAATTGTTGCTTTAATTCCATGTTTTGCAAATAGTTGCCTTATAGATTCAACTTCATTATCAGCAGGTGGTTTCAGATTTCTAAGTTCATATTTTCTGCCAAGGTATTCATATTTCTGGCTGCCTAATTGATGAAATGGCAGAATATGTACTTCATCTTGTTTAATGTTTTTTAGTATCTCAATAAGATTTAAAATGTTATTCTCATCCATATTGTATTCAGGAATAAGAGGAATTCTAACTATTAAATCCTTACCAGATTCAGCTGCTCTGTATAGATTATTAAGAATTAAAGAAAGGCCGACCCCTGTTCCTTCCAAATGTTTTTCTTCATCTGTATGCTTTAGATCATAAAGCACATAGTCGGTATATTCCAGTACCTGTTGAAAATGCTTCCAGCTGGCATAACCGGTGGTTTCAATAGCTGTATTAATGCCTTTTTCCTTTATGGCCTCTAAAATTGCTGCAGCAAAGGAATACTGTACAAGCACTTCCCCTCCTGAAAGTGTTACTCCTCCTCCGGATCTTTTGTAAAAGAGCTCATCTTTCATTACTTCTTCTACTACCTCGTCAACGGTCATTTCTTTGCCTTCTATTTTCAAAGCACCTGAAGCACAGCTTTCGACACACTTAAAACATCGATCGCATTTATTTCGATCTATTTTTATGCCATCTTCGATCGGAGTTATAGCATTTTTAGGACAAACCTGTACGCAAGTGCAGCATTGAGTACAGGACTTTTTCATATAACTTAACTCAGGCATTAATTCCTGCGACTCTGGATTTGAGCACCATTTGCATCTTAGAGGACAGCCCTTCAAAAAAACTATTGTACGTATGCCAGGTCCATCATGTATGCTGTATCGTTGTATATTGAATACAATTCCTTTATCTCCTGATTTCATAACATACCTTCCTATACTGCTTCTTATACTGCTTCTCGTTTGCGTTTTCTAGTGTAGCAATCCAGCCAAATTATTGCAACAATCACAATACCCTTAAACAACATCTGTACATATGCATCAATGTTAAGCATATTCATGGCGTTCTCCAATACTGCAAATACCAGCATACCAATGGCAGACTGTGGTATCCCTCCGATTCCTCCGGCAAAGGAAGTACCGCCTACCACTACACCACAATTAACTTCAAGTGCAGTGGTATCGCCGTAAGTAGAAGCACCCGTATTCAGCTTTGAAGCCAGCAGTATTCCACCCAATGCTGCAAATATACCTGATAATACGAAAGCAATGGCTTTTGTTCGTCTTACATTGATTCCTGAATACTTTGCAACCTCATAATCTCCGCCTACGGCATACAAATTTCTGCCAAATTGAGTAAAACGGAGCAGCCAGTAAGTAAAAAGCAGCACAGCAAGCATTATGACAACCAATGTAGGAACAACATTAAGAATCTGACTGTTTGCAATTCTCATAAATGCCATATTTCTGCATGGTACAGGGTGAGCATCGGTAATTTGTTGGGCAATTCCTGTAAGCAGGGTACCCATGCCTAAAGTAATGATAAAAGGTTCGGTTTTATGATAAACGGAGAGGTAACCGTTAACTAACCCAATAATTCCGCCCAATGCCACAGCTATCAGAATAGAAGCCCAAATTGGAAGATGTTCCAACAGCTTAACTACAATTATTCCGGCGAGCACCATATTACCACCTACGGATAAGTCACACGCGCCCCCGATTAATGTAAATGTTACTCCAAAAGCAATAATCATCAATATGGAAGCAGAGTTTAGCATATCCAGCAGATTGTATTGAGTATAAAAATTAGTTGGGAAGAAGAGCATTATTATAAACATTACAACAACTGCAAGAAAAGCTTTTTGTTTTGTAATAATAGAAACCACGCTTTTAATCATTTAGGCTCCCCCTTATTTATCTATGCCTGGTACTGTCAAGCCAGATAGCCGCTATCAGTATTGCTCCCCTGAGCACTACCTGCATATAAGCTGAAACCTCCAGCATATTTAAACAATTAGACAAAAGCGTCACTAGAAGTACACCCAGCACTGTACGCAGTACGCTTCCTTTTCCTCCGGCAAGCGATGTACCACCCACTACCACCGAAAGTATGGCATTGGTTTCATAACCCTTGCCAAGAACCGGCGAAGCAGTTGTAACACGGGAAAACAGAACTATAGCACCTAAAGCTGTCATGAAACCGCAGATAACATATATTGTCCTAATACATCTGTTAATGTTTATACCGGTAAGCCATGCAGCGGTTTTATTGCCGCCGGTCAATGAAATAGCCCGTCCCATATAAGTTTTGTTCTGGAAAACCCAAAGTATAGCAAGAACTACAAGAAATATCAGGAAAGAAACTGATATAAATCCAACATTCCCCTGGCCAATTGCTTTAAACAAAGAGGTATCCCTCGTTACCCAGCTTAAATGATTGGTTTCACCGCCGGTATATATCAATGCAATTGCACCATATACAGTACTCATGCCAAAAGTTATAAACAGAGCTTCGGCCTGTGTCAAAGCACCGCAGCTAATTATAATCGTACTTGTAAGCAATCCACATATAGCACCTAAGGCAAGCCCTATCAAAAGTGCGGGAATCTGGCCAAGCGGTTCTATCAATGAAAGAGTAACAACAGCCACAAGAGAGACAATGCCAGTTACTGATAAATCAATAAAACCGCCAATTATTACAAAGGTCATCCCCAGGGAAACCATTATTAATGGCCCAAATTGCCGCATTATATTGGTCATGTTTTCTAATGACAAAAACCTGGGCTCGGCTATTGCTGTTACAAGGGCCAGTATAACTATAGCAACCAGGATCATATACTCTTTGATAAAACCCAGAAACTTCTTTTTCAGACTAGATTGCGCTTTCATAGTTAGATTCATATTCATTTTCCTCTCCACATAATCCTATTGCACTAGCCATTATTTCATCTGCAGAAGTTTTAGTCGGATCAAATTCACCAGTAATCCGGCCATCGCAAATAGTCAGAACTCTGTTGCTCATATTTAAAACTTCAGGCAATTCAGAGGAAATAAGTATGATGGAACCGCCATCCTCAACTATCTTCTTCATTAAGAGATATATCTCATATTTGGCACCCACATCTATTCCTCTTGTAGGTTCATCAAGAATCAGTATTCGCGGTTTTATTTCAAGCCACCGCCCAACTATGCACTTCTGTTGATTTCCCCCCGAGAGGTTTTCAACCCTTGTCTTTAATGAAGGGGTTTTAATATCTAAAGCATCTACATGTTTTTGGGCAATACCCTTTTCGGATGATTCATTCAAAAAACCATATTTAGTCAGACTATCGAGACATGCCATGGTAATATTGGTATCTACTGCAAAAGGCAGAACAAGCCCCTCTATTTTCCGATCCTCCGGTACAAAGCCAATGCCATATTCTATGGCATCGCTGGGTTTTCTAATTCTAACAGGTTTTCCTTCAATAAGTATTTCATGGTTTTTAACCTTATCTGCGCCAAAAATAGCTCGGACAATTTCAGTTCTTCCTGCTCCAACCAGGCCGACCAGTCCAAGTATTTCCCCTTTCCTAAGCTTAAAAGAAACATTGCGCAACTTTCTGGTATTAAGCGAGCGGACCTCCATTAATATATCTCCCACACAATTCGGACGTTCAGGAAACTCGTTTTCTATCGTCCTGCCTACCATCATGGATATCATATCTGCACGAGTATATTCACTGATAGGCCTTGTATCGATTACCTGACCGTCTCGCATAACAGTTACAGTATCGCACAATTGGAAAATTTCATCTAGTTTATGGCTTATATAAATAATTGTTATTCCTTTCTCTTTAAGCTGATTAATAATATCAACCAGCTTCCTCATTTCCTCAGTTGTCAAGCTGCTGCTGGGTTCATCCATAATAATAAGCTTTGAATCAAAGGACAGAGCCTTGGCAATCTCTATCATCTGTCTTTCTGAAACGCTAAGCTCAGAAACCAATTTATGGGTGCTTATATTACATCCTATGCTATCCAATAATTCTCTCGCCTTTTCATGAGTGCCTCTCATGCCTTTCATTTCCTTAAAACGGCCAAGAAAAATATTTTCTCCTACACTCATGGTTTTTACGAGATTGAATTCCTGATATATAATGCTCAGGCCTTTTTGCATGGACTCATGGGGAGTTATACTCTTTATTTCCTCCCCGTCAAAAACAATAGTGCCGGAATCCCTGGTATATACTCCGGAAAGTATTTTCATAAGTGTAGATTTTCCCGCACCATTCTCTCCAACTATACCATGTATGCTGCCTCTTCGTATGTCCATGGAAACGCTATCAAGCGCTTTTACCCCAGGAAATGATTTTGATACATCTCTTATACTGAGAATATAATCCTGATCAGTCTTGGTCATTTCCTATAACCTCTTTCCAATGAGTTTGATCAGGAAGCTCGTTTTGCTCAGTTAACAAAACGAGCTTCCTTTATTGCTTAAATTTACCACTCAGGATATGGATAATCATCAATATTGTCAATTGTAACAATGTTAAGAGGAACGAAGTTCAACTCTTCATAATCTTTACCGTCAAGAATCGCTCTGGTAACCTCTAATGTTTTAACTGCCTGGGCTTCAAAGTCTTGCATTACTGTTACAGCTTGGGTTCCGTCTTTTACTTGATCAAAACCGGCCCTGCATCCGTCAACTGCTACAATGTAAATGTCCTTATTCAGATTTGCAGCCTTAATAGCTTCAATAACTCCAGTAGCACCATTATCCCAGTGACAGAAAACACCATCTATCTCATCGCCATATTTAACTATAAAGTCTTCCATTATGGCCATAGCCTCTGCAGTAGACCAAGCGGATGTTGCCTGATATGCGATAACCTCTATATTGGTACCTTGAATTTTTTCATTAAATCCATCATGACGCTTGATCTGAGCATCGTGCCCAGCCTGACCGCCGATTTCAACAATCTTTGCACCATTGGGGAATGCATCCAGAAATGCCTGTGCTGCTGATTCTCCAGCTTCGTTATCATTTACCCCTACAAAGAAATCGCGGCAATCCCAAGCTTCTTCGGGCAAATCAGATGAGTATAATCCCACGATCAGTCCTGCTTTCTTTGCAGAATCGAGAGATGGAATTATAGCATTGATATCATTTGGATTCAAAAATATCGCTTTCATGTCTTGGGCTATAGCATTATTAACCAGCTGCGCCTGAACCTGCGCATCAGCTTTACCATCAAGAACTGCTACATCAAATCCATATTCAGCCGCATGTTTTTTAAACATTTTTGCTGAAAACGCTTGGGATTCATTAGCCATGTCTCCAGGAATATAGGCTACTTTTTCCAAACCTTCGCCACCGGAACCTGCATCGCCAGATTCTGTGCCTGATTCAGCTGGTGATGCTTGTTCTTTTGAACCTGATTCTGCAGGTTGAGTAGGTGTGCAAGCTGCCAGAGCTGTAATCATAACGATGAAGAGCACAAGAGAAATGATTTTCTTAAGACCTGTTCTCATTTTTAATCCCCCTATTTTTTAATTATCTCAAAGCTAAAATCGGATTCTATACCACAGAGAATTATCAGGATAAAAACTTCGTCCGGATATAGAATGCGATTTCTGCTTAAAGATGCTTTATAGGATTAATATCTATTTTCTTTTTGTTTAATTTATATAACATAAACCATCATTAGTATTCTTTGAGACTTGTTTTTGTTTATTTTTTTACCTGTCAGCTTTATTTTTATCAGATTTCACACATATGGTGATTACAATTATATACCATTGGATAAAAAAATACAAGCATATTGAAAATATTTTATCTTACATTCGAAAGTATTTTTGCATTTGAGTGTAAAGTTGATTGTTTGAACTGGCAGATACTTATCCGCCAGTTCAAACCATATAAAATGGATAAGTAACCTCGTTATAGGACATGCTCTGTTCTGGCAATGATATCATCCTGGGTATCTGGTGCAAGAGTTGTGAAGAAAGCAGAATATCCAGCTACCCTGACAATAAGATCCCTGTATTTTTCAGGATATTTCTTAGCCGCCAACAAAGTCTCCCGCGAAACTATATTATATTGTACATGCCAGCCCTTTAAGTCTGTAAAAAAGGTACGAAGCATAAAGGCAAGCTTTCTCTTATCCTTTTCACTCTTAATAGTCTGTGGAGAAAGTTTTTGGTTTAACAGTACTCCTCCCAGTATCTTTTCGGTCGGAAGCTTAGCAATTGACTTAAATACCGCAGTAGGCCCGTTTACATCCGTACCAGATGAAGGTGAGCATCCTTCGGCAAGAGGCTTATACGCCTTTCTGCCGTCAGGAGTAGCTTTTACCACAGCGCCATTGGGAACATTTGCTGAAATGCTGGATGTTCCTGCATAATACCTGCATCCTATCGGTCCCCTGCCATAACGAGTGGTACGATATTTTTCAAGTTCATCTATAAAGGCATTATAAGCTTCTACCAAAAGAAGATCCACATAATCATCATCGTTTCCAAACTTCGGTGCACGATTTATCAGCAGCTGTCTGATACGTTCACCTTTAGGACCTTCAAAATTATTATCCAAAGCATCCATCAGATCATCAGCAGTTATTAATTTTTCTTCGAAGACCAGTTTTTTAATAGCAGCCAATGAATTTCCCAAATTAGCAATACCTACCTGAAGGCCGGAAATAAAGTCGTACTTGCTTCCTCCTTCTTTAATTGTTTTTCCCCTGACCAGGCAATCATCTACAAAGGCAGAACAAAGAATATCGGGAACATTCTCCTCCAATACAGTATCAACTGCCGTGTCTATAGCAACAGTGGCTTCTGCATAGAACTTGATCTGCTCTTTCCAGGCTTCCATCACCTGATCAAAGCTGGTAAAATCTTTAAGAGATCCTATACCCGGGTGGAAAGTTTTGCCGGTCATGTTATCATAACCATCGTTTATAGCCGCCAGAAGAACCCTGGCCATGTTGAGGAAACTCATGCCGGTACACCTGTACCCCCATTTTCCCGGAACTGCAATCTCTATACAGCCGATAGCAGAATAGTTATAAGCATCTTCTTTATCAACACCCAATTTTATTAATTCAGGTATTACAATTTCGTCATTATTAAAAGCAGGCATGCCAAATCCAAGTTCGATAACATTAATGCATTCCATGAGAAATTCATCGCTCATATTTTTATGAAAACGGACTGAAAGGTTTGGCTGGGTCAGCCTGGTGTTCCCCACGGATCTTAATATCAAAAAACTTAGTTCATTAACTGCATCGTTACCATCGGGAGTCTGACCGCCTATGGTAACATTTTGATATAATGGTCCGCCGGCAGAAAACCTGGTATGAGACCATGGGCGTATTTTTCTGATGGCAAGAAGCTTTATCCATGTACACTCCAAAAGTTCCATGACAAACTCATCAGTAATTCGGTTCGCCTCAATATCATTTTTGTAGAAAGGATACAGGTACTGATCCATTCTTCCAAGTGACAAGGAGTGTCCATTGCTTTCTATTTGTAATACCAATTGAACAAAATATACCAATTGCAGAGCCTGGTAAAAGTTTTCCGGCGGATTCCCGGATATGTGTCTGCAATTTTCACTTATTACCTGAAGTTCCTTTTTTCTTTGCTGATCTGTTTCATCCAGGCTCATTTCATGTGCAAGATCTGCATATCTTTTTATAAAGGTTTGAAAAGCTTTTAGTGCTATTTCTACAGCTTTATAAAACTGCTCCTTCTTCAAGTCCTCATAAAAGGCCAGGTTCAGCTTGTCCCTGTATCTTTTGACTTCTTCTATGTAACCATTCAATCCTATCTTCAAAATTTTTTCATCATTTACAGCAATATGAGCATCACCTGATGTCATATTTCCTCTGGCGCTAATTATTCCGGCTTCATGGATTTCCTTATATTTTTCAGGCATAAGGGCATAGCATTTTTCTATAGTGGTTTTCCCTTCCCAATAAGTGCTCAATTCACGAATCTCTTGTTTTACTTCCTCAGTGGGATAAAAAGCGTCACCGCTTCTTTTTTCGAAAGAATCCAGTTCTTCTACCACCCATTTGACAGCATACTCCGGAAAAAACGGTGCTGCATTTATTCTTGAAGAGTGATTGCCGACAATTAATTCACCGTCATCAATGAATATGGTCATTTTTTTTAATGTTTCTTCCAAAGCTAAAGCACGTCTGATAATTAGGGGTTTATCTTCATTCTCTCTGTATACCTTTGTATAATAACGTGCTCTCTCTGTGCAAATGGAAGGTTTAGTGCTTAATACTTTTTCCCTTAAATTATGAACGCGAGGTGATAAAGAAAGCTTGGTGCGTTCTGCCAACATGATCTGCCCCCCTTACTGAAATCACGGTACACTCCATTCTACATTAACAGTATATTATACTTTCGCTTGAAAGTCAATAAAACTTCATTTGAAAATTTTATAGCCAGCAAATATAGCCAGCAAATTGCGAAAGAATAAAAAAAAGCTGGTTAAATTTTTACCAGCCCGACGTTATTTCTGACTTCTAAGTATTTATCATTTATATCCGGAAACTCAAGACACAGGGCAGATGCACCAAGAACTCCTGCATGTTCGGCTAGTTCTGCAGTCACTATTTCCATTTTTTCAACCATCATATCTCCGGCCATTGAGTATAAGGTTTCTTTAACTCTATTTATATATATATCGCCCCAGTTTATAAGACCGCCGCCCAGTACAACCAAGCTGGGATTAAGCAGTTGAAACAGATTATATAAAGCTATGCCAAGAGCATCAGCGCATTCAAACACTACAGCCTTTGCAAGAGGATCATCTATATCAAGCCCTCTTCCGATAGAATGACCTGTCACCATTGTTTTATAGTTCTTCAAGTTTATGCCAAGATTTGTTGGAACTCCTTTTCTTAATTTTTCAGCAGCTCTTTCTGGGAGCAGCCTTCCACCATAGGTCATCAGGCACCCATAATTACCACAAGTACACTTGATAGCAGAATCAGGATCTATTATAGTATGCCCTATTTCACCAGCTGTTCCTGACATACCTCTTATGAGTTTTCCTCCAATAATTATTCCAGCTCCTATTCCCGTGCTTACAGTGATAAATACCATATCATCATGATTTTTGCCGGCACCGTACTTATACTCTGCATAAGCCTGAGCATTCGCATCGTTGTCGACAGTAATCTTCACTTTCCTAAAATACTTTTGTATGTTGTCCCTGAAAGGATAGTTTTTAAATTTTGCTTTAAAGTTACTGGTGGTAATACATCTGCCTTCCTTTCCATTTATATGGCCTGGAAAAACGACCCCCATACCAAGCAGATCCTCTTCCGTAAGATTGTTTTTTTCAAGCAAATCATTGACAATTACAGCAATATCATTAATAATTCCGTCCTCGTCCTTATTAACATGATCATAGGTGGTTAAACAGTCTACCAAGGTTCCGTCAGGCTGAACAAGCCCTGCTGACAGCTTGGTTCCGCCTAAGTCAACACCACATAAAAGTTTCTCCATGGCAAAAACTCCTTTATTCAGGCTTTTATTACTTCTATATCATAACTTCTTAAAATTTTTTCCTGTTCCTTTTTCAAATAGCTGTCTGTTATTACCATATTAACATCTTCTGCTTTAAATAGACGCGCTACTCCTACCTTATCGAACTTAGAAGAGTCTGTAACAACTATTATTTTTTGAGCTTGGGCAGCCATCGCATGAACTACTTCAGCCCTCATAAGGTTCACACAAGTGAAGCCAATGTCAGGACTAAACCCGTCCACCCCAATAAATACTTTGTCTACATGAAATTGCTTGAGGCAGAGCTTGGTAAGCGGGCCTACCAAAACTTCTGACTCATGTTGATAATCNCCGCCCAGAAGGATTACTTTTACATTATTGATTCCTCTTATGTACCGGCTGATGAAGGTGGAATTAGTAATTATAGAAACATTTTTGTGCTCAGCCAATTCATGCGCCAGCAGTGCATTTGTGGAACCAGACTCAATTATTATNGTTTCGCCACTTTCTACAAGTTCCGCTGCTTTTTTAGCTATCCTGATTTTTACATCAAGATTAATTGTCAGCCTTTTCATAATATCATCGTCTGGAACAGGCATAGCACCGCCATGAAATCTCCTTAGAAACCCTTTTTCTTCCAAAATCCGCAAATCCTGCCTTATTGTTACCTGGGATACGCCAAATTCCTTTGAAAGCTGTGCAACATTAATTTTAGGTTTGTCTATAACCTTACTTAGTATGCTTAGTTGACGTTCGTTCAAAAAATCATCCTCCAACTCTTATGTTATACTATTAACAGTGAATATGCGAATGTGTCAAAAAATAATAAGCATGTAGAATAGCATTGGGTTCGGATATGACTATATATATATTAATATACTTACGATCAAAATACAATAGGGTTCCGAAAAGCATATATTCAACTTTATATTGAAAAATGCATTTTCTGTTTCAAAAACATTCCTTGATGTAATAATGATTATATAATACAATTAATGTAAGATTCCTATATTTAACAATAATAATCTTCCAATTAATGCACCATATTATATTATACTGAAATTAACAAAACAAATGAATAATTAAAATACTTTAAATTAAATAATAGGGAAAGGTGATGGCATGAGTATCCATATTAATGCAGACAAAGGCGCAGTTGCAGATAAAGTTCTGCTCCCCGGGGACCCCTTACGGGCAAAATATATTGCTGAAACATTTTTGGAGGATGTAACCTGCTACAACACAGTCCGCAACATGTTTGGATTTACAGGTACATATAAGGGTAAGAGAGTATCTGTACAGGGCACCGGAATGGGCATGCCTTCCATGAGCATCTATGCCAATGAATTGATGGTTGACTTTGAAATCAAGACAGCAATCCGGGTGGGAACTTGCGGCTCCATACATCCGGATATAAGAATTAGGGATGTGCTGGCAGCTGTAGGGGCATGCACCGATTCCAATATGAACCGCGACAGATTCGGCTCCATCTCCTTTGCTCCCACCGCCAACTTTGAACTGATGCTGAGAGCCAGTGAAGCCGCCCACAAGCTTGGCATACCAATAAAATTCGGCAATGTCTTCACCAGCGATAAATTCTATGATGACCGACTGGATGAAAAAACCGGCTTAATGCGGGATTACGGCGTCATGGCTGTAGAAATGGAAACAGCTGAACTTTATACCTTGGCAGCTAGATATGGAGTCTCCGCCTTGTCTTTGCTGACAGTAAGCGATTCCATTGTGACCAACGAACAGACAACACCTGAAGAGCGGGAAAAGACCTTTAATGATATGATAAGAATTGCATTGGAAATTATCTAATGCCATTAGATTAACTGAACCGCATTCCTTTCATGACTGCTCATTACCTGAGCAGTCTTTATTATGCACTCACAAAGTACTTTGCAAGGTTATTGGTTACAAACCCTGTTTTATGATATGATTAACACAGTTTGCTGGAAAGGATGACCTGGTTAGATGAAAAAGTCAGATATAAAAATGGAGATTATAAAAATCTCTAAAAAGCTGTATGACCGCCAGATGGTGAACAGCAATGAAGGCAATGTTTCCATCCGCAGCGGCGATAAGGTATTTATTACCCCCTCCCAGGTATGCAAGGATGAATTAACTGAAGATATGATATGTGTGACCGACCTGGAAGGCAATCAATTGGAAGGAAGCATGAAACCCTCATCAGAGATCGGCCTGCACCTTCACATCTATAAGCTGCGGTCCGATATAAAAGGAATTGTGCACTGCCATGCGCCTTATTCCACAGCTTTTGCTATTGCCAGAAAGCCTATAGTGTCAAAAGGTTACACTGAAATGATAGTCTTATATGATAAAATTCCGGTGGCAGCTTATGGAGCTCCCAGTACTCCCGAAATCTATAAGGATGTCAAAACCTATATCCACCAGACAGATGCATTTTTGCTTGCAAACCACGGGCTGGTAACCGTAGGCAAAACACTTAAGGATGCTTACCTGCTGTCTGAATCGGTGGAATCCATTGCCCGCACATTGCTTTATGCCCATTTGCTGGGCGGAGAATATCCGCTTACTCAACCTGAATTAAACCAGCTTTATGAGATGAGAAAGAAAAATCTGGGAAAAGATCCAGTTACCCCTTAAGATAAAAACACCGTGGCAGCATATACACCACGGTGTTTTTGAAACAATGGCTTAGAAGAAATGATCAGGATGGCCGCAAAAACGCCTTTCTTCATTCATGCCATTGATTAATTCCATATCCTCTTCAGACAGTTCAAAATCAAATACCTGGGAATTTTCTACAATCCTTTTCGGGTTACCGGATTTTGGTATGGGAATTATTCCTCTTTGAAGATTCCAGCGCAAAATAATCTGGGCGGGATTTTTTCCGTATTTTTCAGCCAATTGATTGATTACAGGCCAGTTCAGGCGTCCCTGCATCAGAGGGCTGTATGCTTCCAGCTGGATGTTTCTTTCCTTGCAGTACTGGTGCAGTTCTTCCTGGGTCAAGAGTGGATGGCATTCCACCTGGTTTACCATGGGAGCAACCGAGCAATTATCCATCAGCCTTTCCAGATGATGCTCAAGGAAGTTGCACACGCCAATGGCTTTTATGCGACCTTCTTCATATAACTTTTCCATGGCACGCCAGGTATCGATGAATTTATTTTTACCAGGCCAATGTATGAGATATAAGTCCAGATAGTCCAAATCAAGTTTATCCATGCTTTCTTCAAAAGCCCGAAGGGTACTGTCATAACCCTGATCATAGTTTGCAACTTTGGTTGTAATAAATAGTTCTTCCCTGGGTACATTGCTTTCTCTAATAGCCTGTCCTACCCCTCTTTCGTTAAAATAGGCTGCTGCTGTGTCTATTAACCTGTATCCATGTTCAATGGCAAACTTAACTGCGGTTTTTGCTTCATCCCCATCCTTCAGTTTCCAGGTGCCAAGACCAAAAATAGGCATCTCCACGCCGTTATGTAGTTTTATTCTGCTGTCCAGCCCTTTAAGTTCAAACATTTTACATACACCCTTTCATTATCTATGTAATAATTTAATACAAGTCAATATTATAATATACCACTACTAAGATTTATTTAACCAAGCACCTTAAATCTTTATCGTTTTAATTGCATTACACCAATGCTTATCAGCACTGCGGCCATAACTCCTGATGCATCTATCAGCATATCCGTCAGCTGGCAGCTGCGGCCTGGTACAAAGTACTGGTGGAACTCATCGAACACACCATATATGCTGCCAATTGCGAAAGCATATACAGAAGATGAAAACAGTTTCTGCCTGTTGATATACAAGGTTAAGAATAATAGAAAACCTAGCACAGCAAAGATAGAAAAATGCGCGGCCTTCCGCACCAGCAGGTTAAGATTCCAGCCGGTTATATCCAAATTCAGAATTTCGGCAACTCTTATAACAAAATCTACAAACCAGCCGCTCACCTGGGATGATTCATCACCGTTCTGATGGGAGAAATAGAAGATGACTCCCATCCATAAGACCGGAAGAAGGTATAATGCCTTTTTATTGCCATATCTCTTTGCTCTTTCAAGCATATCTATTCACTATTTCACGCATGTCATCATATTTTTTTATCATCTCCTGTGCCAATTTAATCTGACACCTGGCTCTGTCCAAATTCTGGCCAGGGCGGTGGATGCGGAAATACTTGTCGCCATTCAAATAATCAGCCAAAAATCGGGAAGCCAGTTCAATGGTTATGACTATCGCACCCAGNGCCATGGTTTCGACTTCCTTTTTGGTCAGGAAACCCTGACAGGCAGTCATAAATCCTTTTGTAAATTCCTCATAATGCTGCATATTAATATCTACCTTNCTTAAATCTTGTTCATCCTCAACGGCTGTGTTGGCTGCAAAGCGGATAGCATCTCCAAAATCATAGGCGGCAAGGCCCGGCATTACCGTATCCAGATCTATTACGCACAAGGGTTTCAATGTATCCTTATCCATCAAAATATTGTTGTACTTGGTATCATTGTGGGTGACCCTCAGGGGCAGCTCCCCTTTTTCCAACAGATCGATAAGAGTTGAAGCCAGCTCTTTAAATTCTTCAAAGAAAGCTATTTCCTTTTTTACCTCTTCAGCCCTGCCCATAGGATCCAAGGAAACCATTTCAAAAAAGTAATTTAGACGCTTTTTTGTATCATGGAAATCCGGTATGGTTTCATACAGNCTGTCCATGGGAAGGTCGGACAGCAGCTGCTGGAATCTGCCAAAAGCATAGCCTGCGCTATACAGGACCTGGCTGTCTTCCACATAATCAAAAGCAACGGAGTTTTCTACATAGGGGCAAACCCGCCAGTAATCGCCGTCAATTACAGTATAATTCCTGCCCTCTTTATTATCCAGAAAGGATATGATATTGCAGTCGTTTTCCTTAATTTTATCCCTGGTATGAAGGGTTATTTCCCTTATATTATGCATTACCTTAACCGGCTCTTTGAATACATAGTCATTAATCTTTTGAAATATATATTCCCGTTCAGTGTTATGATTTATCTGGAACAATACCCGGTAAGTGTCATTAATATGGCCGTTTACGCAGTGAGTGTAAGCTTTCATGGTGCCTGGAATATTGTAGTGTTCACTTACAGCTTTCAATATAAGTATGGTTGAGTCCATAAATGATTATCTCCTTTTTATCGTATCGGTGTGCTTTTATATTTTAATTATACATTACTTCAACAACAGCTAATCAGCAACATCGAACTCTTCCAGGCGGCTTTTTCTTCTGGGCGGCCTGGAATCTCCGTGTTTTACCATCAGCATGGTGCATAGGGATAACAGTGAGAATACAACTGCATAAGGAAACAGGGTTCTGTAAGATATTTTTTCAAGCAGGAATCCGGAAAATATGGGAGTAAAGACCTGCGCCGCCATTGAGAAAGTGTAATAATATCCGGTATATTTTCCTACATCACCGCTCCGGCTCATCTCCACCACCATAGGATACGAGTTTACATTGATGGCAGACCAGCCAAAGCCGGTAAAGGCAAAGACCACATTAATCAATGGTGAATACTTTACAAACAGAAAGCCGCAAAAATAAGATGCCGACATCATCAAAATTCCGATAATAATGGTTTTCTTGCGGCCTATAGCACTGGCTATCATCCCGATGGGTATGTAGCTGACAATAGCTGCCGCACCTGCTATCATAAGGGAGTCTGCAAAACTTCCTCCGCGAAGCCCCCATACCTCTCCCGCATACCGGGAATAGGCAGTTGTAACTGCGTTATAGGCGGTGAACCATAAGAATATGGATGCCAGCAGGAATACAAGGCTCTTTCGAACGTCCCTGGGCAGAGGCCCGGTGCTGCTTCCCTTCCCTTTATCCGCCTCCTCATCCTCCGGGTACTCTTCCGCTATCCGGGCAGCCAGTTTCTTTTCACGGATGGCAGCCACCAGAATAGCAACGGATACCACCATCAAAAAGGCCACCACTGCAAATACCGCCGTATAATCCGGATTGGCGTCCTTTTTCACCAGCAGCCTTATAGCCATAAGAGCAAAAATGTAGCCTACTGCTCCCATCAGGTTTATAACTGCATTGGCTTTACTGCGAAGGGGTTTGGGCGTCAGATCAGGCATAAGTGCAACAGCCGGAGAACGATAGGTGCCCATGGCCAGAAGTGTCATGCCGAGTGCTATAAAGAAGAGTGGAAAATTTACCGTATTGTCTGCAAGGGGAATCAGCATCATGAAAATTACTGCGGCGACGGTGCCCAGTACAATAAAAGGCATGCGTTTTCCAAACCGGGTATCCACCCTGTCGGACCAGGCGCCAAAGAGCGGCAGTAAAAAAAGCGCAAGAATATTGTCAATTGACATTATGGCTCCGGTTATGGTTTCGCCCATTTTAAATGTGTTTTTCAGTATCAGAGGAACGATGCTGTCGTAGAGCTGCCAGAAGGCGGAGATGGAGAGAAATGCAAAGCCGATGAGAAAGGTGCGTTTATAATTCAGCTTCACCGGAGGTAACCCCCTTTATTTACATGTAATGGAATAAAAAGTCCGTATGATGAAAGTATACCCAAATTATATATATAGTGCAAGCTAAAACTGCCTTAAGAAAAAGGAGCACTATATGCTGCATATAACAGCACATAATACTCCCTCATATATACATGCTTATAAATTTTCACCTGAATTCATCATATAAGCTCCAGTTCTGACATGGTTGCAGGCAGTTCATGGGCTGTGTTCACCTTATCAGGCCCGGTTACCAGGTCAAAGCAAGATACTACCAGCTTTCCGTTCCATATAACAGGCTCGCCTGGCTGATCCAGCTCACCATTGAAGCCGTCCGTGTCAGGGCTCTGGGCAATCCGTGTTACCTTTCCATTAGGCGTTACAACCGCTATGGCATTGGCAGAAAAGTCAGCTATGTATAGATTGCCTCTATCATCCATGATCATGCCGTCTGTAGACTGAAGCTGCTCAGGATCTTTTGCCCAAACAAAGTTTTCTTTAACACTGCCGTCTTCATTGAAGGTAATTTTATGAACCGCCCCGTCGCCGAAGTTGCCTACATATAGGTTCCCTTCGGGGTCAAACTCTATTCCGTCGGCACCATATTGAACATCCTTGTTATAGGTCAAAAATGTAGTTATAAGATGTTCATCATCCAGGGTGTTTGTAACTTCTATATTTTCATCATCCAGGTGGAACCTGTAAACACCGCTGACCATCAGGCCCGAAGGATCCTTTACCTTGGTCATCAGGCTCTGGGTTACATACATGTATTCACCGCGAATCCGCACACCATTAGGGTGTTCCATATTCTTTGCAACCACCGTTGTTTTAACAACTTTGTCATCCCTGATCCGAAGCCTCAGCATCCGCCCCTTAAACTGAAGTTCAGGAGCACCGGACCATCCCTGGTTGTCGCAAATGTAAATGTCTCCGTCAGGCCCGAAGGCAATTCCCATGGGATGAGCCAGCCCGGTTTCCTCATGTACCGGCACATCCGCCCACTTTCTTACATTCTTGTTCTTGTCGAACCTTAGAAGGCAGCCGGGTACTGAAGGATCCGCAAAGTTTGGGCAGGAAAGAACCAAATCCCCGTTGGGAGCTATAGCCATCCCATCCGGCGTAACAGCATATTCCTCCGGCAGCAAAGCAAATAGTTTAGGTGTTTGCATCATTATGTAAAACCTCCCTAAATATTTATTAATAATTAAAGGCCTCACTTCCAGTTTGGATTATTGATAATCTCCATTTTGCCGTCTGTCTCAACAATAAGCTTTCTGAACCCCTTGCTTTCAATGGTGCCGTAATCATGGCCGGCATCGGCTCTAAAAGCAAAGAAAGTGATTAAAGGTTCATTTCCAATATTAATGCTTCTGTGGGCATATCTTTTAGGCACATACAGGGCTTTGCCCGGAGTCAGTTCCTGAACATCCCAGTCCCCTTCCGGGCTTTCCATCATCATGCAGCCTTTACCACGCAGACAGAAATATACTTCTGCAGTATCCAATATGGAGTGAAAATGGCCCTTGGTCATGAAATATTCATTACCCACTTTGCCGGGATAAACAATACTGGTGCCAAAGGCCAGATCACCTTCATGCTCCGGGGCACCTAAATCATAATACTCATAAATAAGGGGATTTTCATTTATCAAGTCTTCAACAGCCTCAGAATCATAATACATATCCTTCATATCCGACAATCTTCTTTGAATGGGCTTTTTATCCGCCAGACCATTTTCCATGTCAAAATAAATTGTAAAAGCTTTTTCCCAGTTTATTTCCTTCACCGTTTTTCCTCCATTCGTGACTTTTTTATTCATAACATTTACTCAGCCAGCATTCTCAAAAGGTTCTTGGCAGATACCAGTACCATTCTCTCAACCGCCTCCCTGGTATAGGCGCCTATATGGGAGGTAAGGATGAAGTTATCCAGCTTCAAAAGCTTCTCATCCTTATCAGGAGGCTCAGTTGAAAAAACATCCTGGGCTGCCCCCCTTATTTTTTTATCAGCCAATGCCTGATACAGGGCATCCTCATCTACCAGTTCGCCGCGGGAGGTGTTTATAAGAATTGCTGCAGGCTTCATAAGCTCCAGCCTTTGTTTATTGATTATATTCCTGGTTTCTTCAGTCAATGGAGCATGAAGGGAGACAAAGTCTGATTCCCTGCATAATTCATCAACGCTGCTGCACCTGTCCACATCCGGATTATTAAATATTTCATCATCCTTCATATATGGATCGTACACCAGAACCTTCATGCCCAGGCCCAAAGCTCTTTTTAACACCTCCCTGCCGATCAGTCCGCAGCCGACAAGCCCCAGCTTCTTTCCAAATACCTCGCAGCCCATGACCCGGTCCCAGCAGCCTTCCTTTACCCGGTTTGATACATAGGGAACATGACGGGCCATGCTGAACATTAAAGCAATAGCAAGCTCCGCAACCGATATGTTGTTTGTGCCTGCTGCCCTGTCGATTTTAATATTCAATTCCTTCGCCTTATCCAGGTCTATATTGTCCAATCCCATGCCGTATTTGGATATGGCTTTTAAATCCCTGCATGCTTCCAGCACCCTGGCAGGCAGGGGATCTATGCCGACAATTATTCCAACCACACCGGATCCGGCCAGATTTATGATCTCATCTTCAGTCAATGTCCGCCCTGATGTGTTTTCAATTATTTCATATCCCTGTTCTTCAATAAGCGGATATGCAAGATGCTTGTATGCACCAAACGACCTGGGAGTTATCAGAATTTTCTTTCCCACCTGTGCCACCCTTCTTTAATTTATTTGAATTAATCCTGTAAGCTTCATAGTTTATAGAATTAATTAAGCTTTAAGAGATAAGCCGGTCATATCTTTGAAGACATCCTTCAGAGCAAAGTAGCAGGAATCAAATATTTTTTTCATTTCAGCATAAACCTCAAAATTTTCTTTTCTGGGCATATGCACGTATTCAATATCAATGAATTTCTCTATTGCACTGAAGTCCTTAAAGAGCCCTGCGCCCACTCCGCCAGTGACTGCGGCGCCCATGGAAGTGGCTTCTTCCAAGAGCCTGGGCACAAGTATTCGGGCATTATAGATATCAGCCATTATCTGCCTCCAGACTGCACCCTTAGCTCCGCCGCCTATCACCAGAATCTCCTCCACATCCACCTGCTGCCTGAGGACATCCAGAACTATGGAAAGATTCATGGTAATACCTTCAAGAACGGACCTTAAAAAATCACTTCTATTATTTTCCATCTTAATGCCAATAAAAGCCCCTTTGGCGTCAGGATTCCACCGGGGAGCCCGTTCGCCCAACAGATACGGCAGAAATATGATGCCGTTGGCTCCAGGCGGGCTTAGTTCTATCTTCTCATTTATGATGTCGTACACATCCCTGCCTTCAGCTTCAGCCTGCTCTATTTCAGCCAGGCATATATTATTCTTGATCCAGCTGTATGAACCTCCGGCCGACTGCATTGTGCCGTTGGGGGAATACAGGCCTGGCACTATATGAGCCCAGGTTATTGTTCTCATCTGTTCATCGAAGAGGGGCTTTTCGCTGGTAGTGGCAATCCATGCAGAAGAACCCACATAACTGAATGTTTTGCCGGGCGAAATGGATCCCGCCCCTACATTTGCACACAAGCCGTCTCCTCCGCCCAGCACCACCGGGGTTCCCGCAGCCAGCCCTGTGGCCTTGGCCGCTTCTTCCGTTACCCCTCCGGCTACAAAGGTTGAGGGCTTCAGTTCAGGAAGTTTATCACCATCTATACCTGCACACTCAATTATTCTTTCCGACCATTTCAAATTGTTTATATCCAAGCAGTTGCAGCTGGTTCCATCAGTGTATTCAGTGTAAAAATTGCCTGTCAGCTTGAAAACTATAAAGTCTTTGGCATTCAACATCTTGTATGTATTTTCATATATCTCCGGCTCGTTATCCCGCACCCACATAAGCTTTTGTATGCCGTAAGACGGGCTGTTTCTGTGGCCTGTAATCCTGTAGAAATCATACATGGAAATATGCTCTGCTATTTCAGCCGCCTGTTTCTGCGCCCTCTGATCCGCCCATATGATTGCCTTTCTTAAAGGGCTGCCCTGCCTGTCTACACAAAGGCAGCCCATCATCTGGCCGCTGAAGCTCACCACGGCAATTTCAGTATTTTTTATTCCGGCAGCTTGTATTATNCCTTTGCTGGTTTCACATACCGCCCGCCACCAGTCCATGCTGTCCTGCTCAGCCCAGTTAACGTTGAAATAGTCGGTATCATATGCATATATCTGGCTTGCAATCAATTCCCCATCTTCAGAAAACAGGGTGGCTTTATTNCCCGATGTGCCTAAGTCATGGGCCAGTATATACCTTTTCATGAATACACCCCCTTGTCAGCAAGCTTTTATTCATAGCGGATGATGCACTTTTTGGTTATCTGCTTATTCTCCAGCTTTTTGAAGGCATCCAGTATATTGTCGAAATGATATATGTCGGATATGAAGTCTTTTAAGTCTATAATCCCGTCCTTTATCCAGGCAATTATCTGATTATGAGCCAGGGATTCCTCATATTTGGACGGGAACTGCTGGAAATGCAGATGCCAGTTATAGGGCGCATCCGACCAGTCCAAATTCATGCTTAAATTAGGCGCTATGCCGTAGCAGCAGATTTTTCCCTGGTCTTTTATTATACCCATGGCCTGGTTAATCAACTGGGATATGCCGGCTGCATCCAGTACGTATTTAACCCCTTCAGGGCATATTTCACGAACCAGGCTGGCAACATCTGCATTCTTCGAATTATAGGCATATTCTGCCCCCATAGCCCGGGCTTCTTCCACCTTTTCGTCCATAATGTCAAAGGCAATAATGGGATTTACCCCTAGGATATGCATGAACTTAACAAAGGTAAGCCCTACCGGTCCGCAGCCAAATACTGCTATGCTGTCATTTTCCTTGATTCCAAACCTCTTAATGGAGCTTAACACTTCCCTTAAGGTTATAATTACAGCAGCTTCCACCGGATCAATGAATTCCGGTACCACCTGCTGAGCAAATGAATGCTCGGGAAACTCCGGAGTGCCGGGACATACGCCGTTTGCCAAGTAAGCAGCCGGATCGCACACCACCCCGTATTCAGAAAACGCCCCCCAGCCTGAATCAAAGTCTTCATTGGCATCTGCAAAGGGCAGAAGCACAATATCCCCTTCTTTAAAACTGGTTACCTTTGACCCTGTTTCAATTACCCTTCCTACAGCCTCATGGCCCAGCATAAGCGGATATCTTTCTTCGCCGAAACCTTTGAAGCTTCCTTGTATCAGTTTCAGATCCGTGCCGTTGCAAACACCGCAGCTTAAGGTTTTTACCAAAGCCTGGCATTCATTATATTCCGGCACCTTGGTTTCACGAACACTGAGCTCTCCACCCTTATCCACAACCAGGGTTTTCATCTTCATAAAAAGCGGCCCCCCTTTATAAATCCATCTAAGGTTTTCAAAAGCACAGTCTAAGCTAGATATGTTTGTAGAAGAATGGTATGTAAATTGATCCGCTGCTTGGAATGAATCAGGAGAACTGCTGCGATTAATCGGCAATTAATTATATATGTACTTAATTATGTAATTACATTATATCTTTATAATAATTGTATATATTACTGATATTCGTGTCAATAGCTATTTGTCGGTCCTCACTTCTTCTGCTGCCCTTTCAAATTCTTTGAATAATTCACCTTTTATATCCATATCAAACACTTCCGCTATTACCAGGGTCCATCCGTGGATAAAGTAGATCCATCCATCTTCCACATACAGATTCTTTTCATCCTTCTGCTCCAATGCCTGATGCATGAACCTCAGATCCCCTCTGTAATTCAGCTCCCATACCAGGCTGTTTTTAGGAAAATTACAGGCATCAGTCAAAGGCGAACCCGGTCTGTCCTTACCCAAACCCGTTGCATTGACAATAAGCGAATATTCTTTTACTTTTTCAAGTATCCGGTCATTGACTTCATGTTCCCTGGCAAGGTGATATTCTGCAGGCACTTCAGGGTTGATCTCATTAATAAGTTTCTTGATTTCTATAAGCCTGGGTTCACTCCTGTTGGATACTATTATCCTGGACGGTATATTCTGCCCCTTCTTTTTATCCAGCAGGTATGCACTGATCGCCCTGGCACTTCCGCCTGCGCCCATTATAAACACCTCGCCGCCGTGCTTTTCCCAGAAGCCTTCCGGTATAAAGGCTTCCATGGACAAACCGCTGGATATGGGATCCTTGGCATGCCCCCGGAGCCTGCCGTCTCTTTTGGAAATGGAAGAGAGCTCTCCGAACATCTGTGCATAAGGATCCAAATAGTCAAACATATCCTTTGCGGCGTTATAAAGATCAATCTTATGGGTTGTAACCAAGGCCCCCATGGATAAGGGATCATTCTTAATGAAGTCTACCACTTCCCTGTAAACTCCAGGATTCGCATGGATTTCAATGTCAATTCCCTTGATTACAGCATCCAAGCCTATCCGAGCTGCCCATTTGGGAAAAACCTTCATGATGGAAGATTTGGTGGTTGTAACTCCTATGAAATAGATAGTAGGCTTGGTTGCCTTTTCCAAGCTGTACATTTTTATTCCTCCTCCTATGATCAAATAATTTTAGTTATTATATTATATCGTTCTAATGTAATTACATTATGCTTCAAAAAAAGAGACAGCCTTTGCTAAAAACGGCCTTCTCTTTTAAGTTCAAAGCTGAACTTGTTTCTGTCTCCCCGGTATTTGGCCAGGGAGTATTCAATGGGCGTATTGTCGGTTAAATAAGCTACACTCTCAAAATATTGAATAGGAGCACCTTTCTTGATATCCAAAAGCTTCGCTTCATATTCCCCTGCCACTATGGATTCAAGGGTTCTGGTTGCTCTGGCAATGTTGTAGCCAAAATCTTTTTCCAAAATATCGTACATGGATTCCTTTTCCAGATCCTTATCCATTATTCCCTTGCATTTATCGTGAGGAAGATAGGTAACAACCAGAACAATAGGTTCGTCATTGGCAAACCTGAGCCTGGTAAGCTTCACAACTTCGCTCCCAAGAGGAATGTTCAACGCCTTGCTTACCTTTTCATCACTCCTGGTTACTTCTATATTCAGCAGCTTGGTTGAGGGCTTCAAGCCCTTTTTCTTCATTTCGTTTTCGAAACTGTCTAAGATAAGCAGAAAATCCTGCCTTATCTTGGGCTTGGATACAAAGGTGCCTTTGGCCTTCTTTCTGTATAAATAGCCCTCTACAACCAGTTCATTTATGGCCTGGCGCACGGTAGGCCTGCTTATCTGAAAGTGTTCACTGAGTTCCTTTTCAGTTGGTATGGGCAGCTCTTCATCCTTATGATGTTCCTTAATGTATTCAAGCAGTATTTCTTTAAGCTGGTAGTACAGGGGAATTGGTATATTCTTATTAAGTGTTTTGTTTTTAAAATATTCCATGCGCTGCCTCCTCTTAAAACATATTTCTTGTCTCTTTTATTTTTGCAACAAACTCCTTAGCTTTTCTGGTTATGGACGCATAATCCCCTGTCTTCGCGCCGCTGGTCAGCGAACTTCCCGCACCGACCGCCGCAGCGCCTGCCTTAATCCATTCCTGTACGTTATCAAGATCCACTCCCCCGGTGGGCATAAGCTGCGCCTGGGGAAGAGGCCCCTTTATCGCCTTGATAATGCGGGGACCAAAAAGCTCCCCGGGGAATATCTTAATTATATCCGCCCCGGCTTCCATGCCCTCAACTACTTCCTTAATAGTCATGGCACCCGGCATGACCGGAATTCTATATCTATTGCATAGTTTAACGGTATCAATATTAAGGTAAGGGCTTACAACGTACTGGGCACCCGAAAGAATTGCAATTCTGGCGGTTTCAGGATCCATAACGGTGCCGGCGCCAAGTATCATTTCGCCTGATGAATATGTAGCAGCCAGTTGTTCAATAACCTTATGAGCACCAGGCACGGTAAAGGTAATCTCAACAGCAGCCACTCCGCCCTCCAGGCAGGCATCTGAAATTCTTCTGGCCTGGTCGCTGCTCTCTGCCCGGACTACCGCAACAATACCGCAGTCTCGAATCCTGCTGATTATGGTTTCTTTATCAATCATAAGAATACCTTCTTAATAATGTATTTAGGTATTTACATTATACCTTTGAGTAAATTATATATTATATTGTTTTATTAATCAACGTTTTTTTACATAAAAAACCATCCCGCAAACAGGCAGATGGGATGGATTAAATCAGGCACTATTTAAAATTTTGTTCCAAACAGATTAATTGGTTCTGAGTACATTAAAGGTTCTGGATTTATCCAGTACCTTCAACAGGCCGTAGGAAATAGCCCCGTCTACTCCATGATGCAGCATGGTGCCAACTCCGGTGACTATCAGAAGATTATATGCATTGAAGGGAACAAAGGGCAGAACTACCAACACTTCCAATAACCCGTGTATGGGAGCAGTCAAAAGTGCCACTGTAGTAAAGGACTTGCCCCGTCTGACCAAGGCAACCCCTGCCAGTGCCACAAATACATGCATCAGAGCCCTGGCTCCCACTATGGCATCAACTGCCATGAAAAAGCCCAGGGCTGAACCCAAGCCCGTCATTACCGCAGCCATGGGACCCAGATACATGGAAATAAACATGGGCACGTGGGATCCCAAGGTGGCCGTAAAGGGAGGAACCACCACTTTAAAAACCACAACGTATGGTATAATAATAGCAATTGCCGTAAGCAGGGCAGTAATTACCAGCTTTCTGATGTCCATATATAATCCCCCAAGTTAATTCTTTCACATTAATCATAACAGGTGTATATACACCTGTCAATACAAAAACCCGATTTTAGTCAAAAAATCGGGTTTTCGTCACTATTTTAATTCTTATCATTTATAATGCATAAGCTTTATTAAGTTCTTGATCTTTCTCTTTCACGGAAAAGCAAAGTGATGCAGTACAAACCAGCCAGGCCGACCAGGCCATATACAAGGCGGCTTAAGAAAGCATCCTGCCCTCCAAACAAAGAAGCCACCAGATCAAACTGGAAAAGGGCTATCAGCCCCCAGTTAATGGCGCCGATTATAACAAGAATCAAAGAAATTCTATCCATCAATTCCACTTCCTTTCGTGTTATTATCTAATGCTATTATTCTCAATAACACGAAAAGTACTCAAAATTATTTTCTCGGTTAATTTCTGAATAAATACCTTTCCCTGTTGAACATCCATGCCGCCAGCATCAGGGACAGCACTACATAAACCAGGGATGTTGCCAGGCCGGCAGCCAGGTAAGTGTAGTTCACTACGCCGCCCAGGCTCATCTTCAAAGATGCAATGGCATTTAACAGCGGCACCAGGAACATATAAAGCTGCAAATCATCCGGCTGCATCATCATAGTAGCGTAGCTGGGTACCATGGCAACAAAGATAAGGAAGGAAAGGTAGGTCTGCGCCTCTTTAAAAGACCTGGCATAGGTGCTTACGGCCAGCTGTATGGCAGAGAAGACCATGCCCAGTGCAATAAAGGTGAGGATGGATAGAAGCAGCGCTCCCAAGGGCATGGAAAAGCTGACATCGCCGCCGGCATCAGCCATGGTAAAGAAGCTGGGGCTTATACGGCTTCCTATGAAAACACCTATCAATTGGGCTATTACGCTTACAAAGGAAAACATAGTAACAGTAAAATATTTGCCCAGCAAAATGGACATGCGCCCTGCCTGGGTGGTAAGCAAGGGCTCAAATGTACCTCTCTCCTTCTCTCCTGCCACCAGATCCGTAGCAGCGGGTATTCCGCCCACGGCAATCAATATGGAGGCCATCATGGGAAGCAGCATCATTATCATAAAGTTGCCGCTCCGCTTCTCATCTGCAGCGTTAACCGGCACGATTTCAACCGGCCTGAGGATTTCCAAGTCAATATCCATAGCCAAAAGCCGCTTTTCAACCTGTTTTTGGCTGTATTCCTCAATTGCGCGGGCTATTATGCTGAAGCCTCCAACTGACTTGGTGTCGTTCTGATCATAATGGACTGTTATGTTGTAAGTTTTTCCTTGCTGTAAGAGATCTGAAAAATTGCTGTCCACTTCAAGCACAAAGCGGGCATCCTTATTTTGAACTGCAGCTTTGGGATCTTTTACGATTCCATTTATCTTAACATTTGGGAAATCCGCAAAAACTTCGTTTTCCAATAGCTCGCGGATTTCTTCCGTATTTGACTGTTCTGTCAGAGTAATGGTGATATTTTCAATATCCTCCTCCATCTTCTCCATACCGCCGCCCAGAAATGCAAACAGCAGGGGCATCAGGATGATGGGGACCAAAAGGTTGGTAATAAGCGTACGTCTGTCCCTGGCAATATCTTTGACTTCTTTTTTAAATACAATCCATATATGCTTAAAACTCAATTTTTATCACCTGCCAGTTCCACGAATATATCTTCCAAGGCCTTATCCTTATACTGCTCCCGCAGCTCTTCTATGCTGCCCTGGGCAACCATTCTGCCCTTATGGATTATACCTATCCGGTCACACAGCTTTTCCACCTCGCT